>Ga0315909_10000321_pt1 | contig 63848 bp, 73 predicted proteins | sample LakEriMetagenome_11_FD_203527 | JGI IMG/M metagenome (GOLD analysis project Ga0315909, IMG submission 203527) | Freshwater fungal communities from buoy surface, Lake Erie, Ohio, United States - Buoy 2 MA125 | ecosystem: Environmental > Aquatic > Freshwater > Lake | place: USA: Lake Erie, Ohio...
ATTCGCAAGTTGTGCGGATTGTCCATGTAGACGGTCGGTGAAGCAGGTTCAGAGGTATCAAAATAGTCAGCACGAACTCCTCCCATGCGCTTGTGCATCGTGGAGTTGTAAAGCGTAGTGATCTCCACCTCGCATCGTCCTTCCGACACAACCCTCACACCCACGGGACGATTCTTCTCTGCTTCAATACGCAGACGCTCCATCTTGGTGGTGCGGGTGGTCTTAGTCTTCTTTTTGATCACTTGTCGTCCTCCTTGTTAGGTGGCAGCACATCCATCACAACAAGATCGTCAAGGTCAGTCCAAAAACAGGTGTCTGCGAGTTCGTTGCGGAACTTCCCCACCTTGCCGTTTGGGGAGATTTCAAGCAGCGTCCATTCGCTGCGTTGGATTCGCGTGATCATGTCAGTCAGCAGTAGCCGCTTGTCTTTTAGTTCTTTCCATTTGTATTCAATCATTTGGTTTCCTCCTCGTCCTGAAAATCATCGGGGTAGCACATCACTAGTGCGTCAGTCCAGTTCTCGCACACCATGCATGTAGCGATTTCGGGGCAGTAAATGAAGTCGCACACATGCTTCGGGTGCGTGGCATCGGGAGCCATGTTGTCGCGCCACGATGTCATTATTATAGTCCATTGGTGTTCTCCTTGGAAAGTGCAGAGTAGAGAACGCTTTCACAGAACTTGCGAAACTCTTCTTGGTGAGAGGAGATGTCCTTGTGCTTGTTCTGTTCGTGCCACATATCGGTGAGAACATTGGTGAGAGCAAGGGCAACGATGGTTGTGGTTGGTGTTGGTTCACTCATATTCATTTCCTCCGTAAATGCGGTTCACATCAATGATATCCCGCCCGTAGTAATCATTCTCTCCCATCACGGGTTCGCCTTTCCAATCTTCGGCAACCATTGCAATCCCGTATTCCTTGAAGGTGATGTATTCAATGACTGTTTCGTAGATCGGTTCATATATTTCTCCACCCATCCAATCGTATCCTACTGGAACTTCTCCATATAGGACTCGTCGTTGGTGTCTATGGCTCCATTGCCGTGCCACCGTCTTTGGAGTGTATCGAACGATCTTCGGCTGAGTCAGCATAGTATCATTCGGAGTGGAATGCCACAGGTTGGACATCGGTTCCATGACAAGCATCTCACGCTTCTGCGGATCATACGGTTCTCGCTTTCCATTCCAAGGACCGCCGTGGTAGACCACCGTGTGTGGCTGTTCGCAGGAGTTCTTGTCGAGAATATCATTGATGACTTTATCATCACGATATGTGTTAGCGTAGATGCTCATAATACCAAAGGTGGGAATCGAACCCACACTGTATGATTTTTGAAATCACCGACTCTACCGTTGGTCTACTTTGGCGTAATAGGGATGGTGGGACTCGAACCCACACTGGAGCCATTTTAAGTGGCTTGTCTCGGCCATTGGACTACATCCCCGAAAATCAAATATCAATTCCAAATTTTATACATCTTTTTCGCACAGCATTATCTGATACACCAAACATTTTACCTACCGCAACCATTGAATGAGATTGTATCAGACATTCTAACTCTTGTCTAGTAGGATTAAATTTTCTTCTTAATATTGAACTACAGGATACACAAATATCTGATTGTTTTCCAGTCACTGCATGACAAGTAGAACAATAATATTTTTTACGCTTAGTCGATTTTCCAGCAAATGTTTCAGTTTGAGAATGGCAATTTGGACACAGCAATCTCAAATTGGATAAAGTATTATCGTCACTTACACCATTAATATGATCTAATTGCAAAGTTAAGGGATTTCCTTGCCAACTATTTCCAATTCCACAATTTGAACATTTGTTTTCTAAAATATTTTCAGATATCAATCTTCTCTTTAAACGACCTCTGGAATATTTTGAATTTTTAGTCAAAACATCTAGCAATGGTGTTTTTTCTAGATTGGAAAAATTTCTACCTAAATTATGATACTTGCCTTCAGCAATATGAGAATAATCAATATTATCCTCATCTAATCTAGTTTTAAGTGTTCGTGTATTTCCACCCTTTGGTAATAAATTAAAATATTTAAGAACACAAGTAAAACTAGTGCAATTTTTAACTAAATTTTCTAGTTCCAGTTTAGGAAGTTTCCAAATTATTGATGTTTTTTGCCTCATATGGTAATACCTTTTGTATATGTATAAGGTATTACCATGAAAACTGCTTCGTTTGGAGTCGAACCAAAACAAATTCCTTCAAAGGGAATCGTGCTGCCAATTACACCACGAAGCATTAAAACACATTACTTGCGAGTGCGTACATTGCGATACCACTCGCGGTTCCTACATTCAGACTCCTGACAGTTCCATATTGCTTAATATACAATCTGTGGTCGCAGATGTCAAGAATCTCTGCTGGAAGACCGACTTGTTCTTGACCGAACGCTAGAACATAATGTGTATTTTTATTCCATTCAAACTCATTAATTGCCGAAGCACCCGGTAGATTATCTATGCCAATGACGGATACATTTCCATAGGAACCTCGTAGGATCTTGATTTGATCTTCAAGTTCAGAAAAGGTTCTGGTATGTAGAAAGTTCGTATAATGATGTGTACCGACAGTGCCGCGACGATCATATTGTTTAGATCCGTAAAGAATTACCTGTTTAGCAAGGAACGCATTCGAATTGCGAATGACTGTAGCAATATTGAAATCGTTATACAGATTGCTGCAAATAACGGTAAAATTATTCCGTTTCGCTTCAAGGTCAGCAATGATCGCTTCATGCGACCAGTAATGGTAGTGGTCGATGATGTTCCTCGTTTCCATGGTTGTATTATACCAGAAATCTTCACTTTGTCAACCCCCTACGCTTCAATTCTGCATCAACATCTTCTAAACTTTTCTTTGCTTCGATCATTTTATTCTTAAACTCTTTTCGATCTTTATACATCTTTTCCATAAGATCTGGCAAGAATCCACGAACATTCTTTTTATAAGTAGTTCCATTTGCAGCAACGGAAAGATCTTTTCTCTTATGCTGCTCTATAAACGAAAGAGAAACATTTCCTCCAGTAAGAATACCATCAGGAGATACTGTTCCTCTTGCACCATCTGTAGTCAAAGTCTCAGGAGAAATATTGTACTGCATAATGAGATGAGGATACAGAGAATTTAAGTCAAATGAAGCAACCCAGTGATGCATTCCAACCAAAGGTTCCTTTACATATGCACCAGCATACTGCTCGTCTTTTCTTTCTTTCTTCTTTGGAGGAATTGCAATTCCTCTTGCTTTCAAATCATTGTATATAATAACATCCCATGTTCGTACTTGTGAAAACACATCTTGATAATTAACACCAGCAGAGTATGCAAGTGCTACTGCGAGTTCAATCAGTCTTAGTTTCTTTTCAAGTTTCTGTACTAATTCAACATCTCGAATATTATATTCAATAAACTTTTGAAAATCCTTTTTATAGAAATCGGTGATGCTCTCATACTCTGAATATGAAAGTTTTCTTTCTCCAAGTTCCACCCACGAAATATGATTTAAACTGTAAGACTCTTGATTTACATATGTAAATGTTTTATAGAGTTCGTAATAATCAAGCATTGCTATTCCGATGATATCATATGCTTGTTCTTCTGAACCTTTCTTCGTAATGAACTTTTCTTTTATGATTCCCCACGGAGAAAGTTTACGGGATATCTTCTTTCCAAGTATTTTATTAATTCGATTAATCAAATATGGAAAGTCGAAGAATCTGATGTTCCATCCGGTTACAATATCCGGATAGGATGTTGAAAAATATTCTACAAACTTGTATAGAAGATTTTCTTCAGAATCAAATTCATATACATCGATATCTTCTGTTGTCTTGAACTTACCAAGACAAAATGTCTTTTTTCCGGTTCTTGTCGATGTACAAGATATTGCAATGACTTCTTCTTCTGGATTTTGAATTGATGGGAAACCATTTTCTGATGCTGTCTCAATATCAATATACATGATATCGATTTGTGAGAAGTCGTAGTTTGCATTTGTCCCATATTTTGAACTTATAAACTGATACTCTATAGAAATATCACCATGAATTTTAAAATTTGGAATTGACGAATACTTCTCTAAAAATTCCTTATATTCGTCATAAGAATCAAACTTCATCTCTGTCAAAAAATCACCCGTAAGTGACTTAACGGGTGTTTGTTTATTTGAGGGAAGATATAGAGTGTGTTTAAAATTTTCTGTTATGTATTTTGTCGAACCATCCTTTTGCTTTTCTGCTAAAAGAATGTTTCGATAGTCATAATAAACACTTGTATAAAACTTCATGAATTTTCTTTACTTTTGATATATGCTGCTAGCAAAATTGAATAATTGATCATATCAATCAAAGTATCATATACTGATTCGTCTTCTACACTTAACTTTCCTTTTGCAGAGAAAGAAGAAAGTCTTGACATCTTGTCAGTCATTCTAACCAAAAACGCTTGTTCTGTAGAACAAATTCCCAGTGCTTCTGCTCTTCTAAAGTTTGCAAAAGGATTCACACCGTCACTACCCGAATAGTCTGCATTTTTCTTTTTCATCAATTCTAAAGCATCATATGTCATGCTTTGATGCATCTTAAAAAGTTCTTCTCTCGTCATTTTAGTCTCCAAAAAGTCCCTCTAGTGTAGCAGATTTATAAGAAATGTCAAATCCATTCTTTGAAAAACACCATATATTTTCAATAAATGTTGTTGAGAGATGTTTCTTAAGATCCGATGATGCAATATTTTTTGGTCTTTGCTTTATTCTCATTCCTATTTGCCCATCAAATATTCCACCAAGTGATATGATATGATCTACCATCTGATCACATGTAGTATATCGTTTTCCGCTTACCCATGGATCCATAATGTTCATCATCATAGAACCACTTTCGCTGAGTGATTCATAACATGCTGTAATTACTGGTTTGTAAAATTTATTCCACCAATTATCATATTCTGGATATCTGAACCACGATTGTTTCCAATCATCTCCACCTTCATCATATAATTCAGTAGAAAAATAGGGAGGCGAAGTAAAAATACAATCATATTTGTGTTTCTTTATTTGATCTAATATATCTTCTGCTGGTGCATTGTATGCAAACACTTCTTTTCCTGATTTGCCAAGACAATGGAAACCATCGTAAATATGATCTCCTTTTTTTATCTGTATCTTAGTTATAATAGGCAACTCACCCGAAAGCATCATCTCATAATCTTCACATTGTTTTAGATAAACACTAAACACACTTGGATTTGGATCTGTTCCAACATAGATATTTGCTTTTGAAGTATAAAATCCAGCAAGTCTATCTCCCCATCCCATGCTTATATCAAGAACAGATTTTGTTTTTGAGTTTATTTTAGAAAAAACAAAGTCATAAATTGTCTTTGCAACATGTGGTTTAAATTGAGTTGCTACATATGCACCAAGTCTGAATGATCCTCTGAATGTAACTGGTGTCATTCCATCATTGTCTAGTCTCCAAAAAGTCCAATTCATCTTTTTTAATTCATCTGGAGAATACCAATATTCATTTGGAGACAAAAATCCATGAGATCCACAATCGTATCGATTTCGTTGCTGATAATAATTGCTTATGTCATTGAAATAATGACCATATGATATTACTGTTTTTCCATACTTTGAAAATGGATATTTGTAATCATTATACTTTTCAACAACATCACCCTGATCTTTCATAATGAAAGACGAAAAGTTTGTTGTCTTTAACTGATTGAACTTGTCAGCAACATCCTCAAAACTTATTTTTCTAAAAGGAAACAATACAGAATTTTTTGAAATATATTCTGCAAGACCTTCTTTTATTTCTTCTTTTGTAAATTTAGAATTTAATTCTTGCCAATCAGTTCCAATAATATTTGGAATTCCATCAGCGTCTGCAAATTTTGAAATAAATTCAACAACATCATCTATTTTTGTATTCATCATATTCCTGTGGAACCGAATCCACCATCACGATCAGTTTTAATTTTTGGTTTTTCTGTTGTATATGCAAATATAGTAGGATTATTTAAAACCATTTCACCCTGTGCTATTCTCTCTCCACAATAAATTCTTATCTTTTCTTGTGAGTTATTGTACAAGGGAACAAATAACTGTTCAACATAATCAGAATCAATTATACCAACACAATTAATCAAGTTCAATCCTTTTTTAGAAGAAATACCCGATCTTGGATATATTCTCACAGAATGACCTTCAGGAATGTCAAGAATAAGACCTGTTGGTATCAATGCTCTCCATTCTGCCGGGAGATCAATAAAATTTTTTCCTTCACCATCTTGAGTTGCCAAAATTTCTACAAGACTATTATTTTTTGTATATGCTTTAATGCATGTTTGAAATGTTATATACGAAGATATATCAAAACATGCTGCTTGTTCGGAACCATATTTAAGATCAGAAACATCTTCATGTAACTTATAAACTGTAAGTAGTTGTGATTTAAAATTTACATTCATCATAGTAGTATATCAATTATAAAATTGATGTCAATTGTCATCAATAAGTTCCACCGTCAATATTTAGAGTATCAATATATCTATACACAGAATCTGATGTGGCAAGAGCATTGCTTCCTGGAGAAATATCTCCAGTGACTGCCGTAATTTCTATAGAGGTTCCAACTTTGGATCCTAATATTTGTTGTGGGGAATTACTAGTTACATCATCAACAAAGGTATCAACTGTATTGAGCGCAGTTATATGACCATAAGCATCAACAGTAATAGTATTACTATTCGCTATTGCATAAACATTTGCCCCTAATGGAGAGGTGGCATGAGAAATTGTCAATGCACCGGAGCTTACAACTATAGGAGAAACACCTGTATATTGTGGACCAGTAGGACCAGTTGCTCCAGTCACTCCAGTTGACCCAGTTGCTCCAGTTGCTCCCCGGACTGATCCTAAATTTAATTGTGTTCCATTTGTTCCGTCAGGATTTAAAATTGTTATAAAAAGTTGATTTCCTATAACTTGGGCAGCAGTATATCCAAAACCTGTAATACCCTGTGGACCTGTTGGACCAGTAGATCCGGTAGGACCAGTAGGTCCGGTAGATCCGGTAGGACCAGTGGGACCAGTGGGACCAGTGGGGCCAGTAGATCCGGTAGGACCAATTTCACCAGTAGGTCCAGTAGGTCCGGTAGGACCAGTAGATCCGACAGGTCCGGTAGGTCCAGTTGGTCCTGTAACACCTTGTATTCCTTGAATTCCCTGTGGACCAGATAATGCTACTCCTGGATATGAAGCATATAAGACACTGGAAGGTGTTTGTGTATTTGCTATTACATTTATAGACTGTGGAGCAGCAACAGTCAATTGAACTGAATTTTGTTGATTTACAACAATATTATTACTTGATTGTGATGTTGCAGTGATCGTTGTAGATGGAGTAGTCGAAGCAACTAAATTTGATAAATTACCAGAACCAGAGGATTGTACCTCTGTATTTTCTATTATTCTGGTTATTACAAGTATTGCTTGAGTTACAGACATTATCTCGTTATTTCTCTGTTTATTTCAAATGTTCCTTCAATCAGGCGAGTAACTTCACCGATGCTATTGGTTAGTTCTAGATCATAAAAATGTTTTCCATATGGAGTATTTTTCATACTTGTAGCATCAACCTTAATCAGTATACCACCAGTATAACCAGTCGATCCGGCAATAGATGTATTAAAACTTATTCCTCCGACACCAGAAATGCCAAATCCAGAAGAAAATTCACCAGTAATCCCTCCACCAGTAATTCCATTTTGAGTTAAAAATAATATGATATTATCATCTTTTGCGGATCTTCGAACTTGCATGGAACCTGTAAAGTTTGATAAGTCAATACCAGTTCCACCAGATCCCGCATACTTATAGTCTAAATGAAGTTTAAAGGTTGTGCCTTGTTCTGCGTATATGTCGTATCTTGATGCTGGCATTGGTTCTCCTAAAATAATTAAAGGTATTATTTATTATTTATTCAAATAAAAAAGCTCCCGTGGGAGCCTTTGTTTATTTTCTGTATTGAAAATTCAGATTTTAGAACCTTAATCGTGGTTAACTATTTAAATACTACAATGATTTTTATATTATACATCAACAGAACCAGCAAAATCAGTAACATTATCTTTTACAAACTCATATGCCTGAGTAACAAGATTCGAATTTGCAAGAACTGATGGATCAAAATAAGCACTAGCTTCAGTTTCATCAGTAAAAACTGTTTTTGACATAAATGGATCTCTTCCATCTATTCTAGCTTGTTCTGTTAAATATCCCTCCAAAATTATAGTTATCTTGTTTGAAAGTGTATTTGTGTTTATATCACCACTAGACACCCACTCAGATAATATTTTATAAATTTTCCAATATTCTGCTGATATTCCTGAGTTATTGTCGATGTATATTTGTTTTTGAAGTGCCATATTTTTCCCTTAAATTACAATATTGACTTAAAGTATTTATCCCAGTCTAATGGTGAAATTGCTTTATCATCAATAAAAACATCTACATCTGGCTTTCCGAATATCAACTGATGATATTTAACACCAAACAGTTTCATTTGATCTTCAGTTAATTTCTTGTAATCTTTTCCAGAAGCAGAACCTCTTGCAGTAAAAAGTATAATAGTATCTCCACGATTATAGAGAGTATTTACCAAGTTTATTCTTTCTTGAATAGGGGTAGATTCTGCGTAATTGCCATTTATTGTTTGAACGATAGTATTGTCTATGTCAAATGCAAATCTCATTTTTGGCTATCTCCCGGAAATATTCTATAGCTATCTTCGTCTAAATGTTGAGTAGAAACTTCAAATATAACAGTTTCCTCTAATGCTTCTACCTGATGTGGATTGCCAATCTTGTTACGAACAACATCTCCAACGGATAAAATCTGATGTTCTTGTTTTCCGTTTGTTGGATCTATCCAAGTGTATTTTATTTTTCCTTTAAAAATATACCATGATTCATCTTTTAAAATATGAAAATGCATACTGCATTTGCTTCCTTTATTAAAATTTAAAAGCTTTCCACAGTAGTCTTTTGTGTTAGCAAAAATAATTTCAGTTCCCCAACCTTTATTTACAATTACTGGTTTACATGTTTTAGATTCAGACATATTAAGTTTCCATATTTTTCAGATAATTAATATACTTAGATATTCCAATTTCTGGTATTGTTGGATTTATTTCAATTCCAATTTTATTTATAAGCGACAAATCTGCAATAGTATTTTTTTGATATTGATTTATCAAATCCTCTGGCATAGGTATATAATTTTTATTTCCAAAACCATATTGTTTTATGACAATATCTGCAATATTTTCAAATGTTCTAGCTTCACCGCTTCCGAAGTCATACACACCAGGTTTATAATTATTTAAAAATTTATAAAATACATCACATACATCATCAACAAAAACAAAATCCCTTTTATATTTATCAGAATTCTCAAACAAATTAATTTGTTTATTAGTCTTCAATTCATGAAACCATTTAAATATAACAGATGACATTCTTCCTTTATGTGACTCATTTTTGCCATAAACATTGAACAATCTAAGACAAACTGAATGCTCAGATAAAGACTTCTCTCCAGCGAGTTTGGATTCAGCGTATGGGTTTAAAGGACCATTACCATTTCCATAAATGGCAGCAGTTGAACTGAAGATTAATGGTATGTTTCTTTTTTTACATACATCTCCTAAAATTTCAGTATATTTAACATTAAAGTAATCTATTTTTTGTTGATTTTTTTCTAATGTATTTGATATTGCCCCAAAATGAAATACCCCCATTATTTCACAATCCGGTAAAACATCAATTTCGCGAACTGAAATGGGGTAAACTTTATTAAGTTTTAAATTTTGCAAATTTGAAGTATTTACATTTGCTGATAAAATTTGTCCAAAATCATCTATAGCAATAATATTATTAATTCCTATCTTATTCAAATAAGATATCATATTGCTGCCAATAAATCCACATGCACCTGTAATGACAAACATTAATTTCTTATCTTCTTTATAATAGATGTTGTTGAATATCCATCTGATAATGGAAAAAATATTAATTTTGATTTTTCATGTATACCATCGCTTAAATAAATGTTTTTATTTTTCCAATCTGATCCTTTAACAACAATATCTGGTGCTATGCTTCTGTGTAATTCTTTTAATTGTTCGAGTGAATCGAATACAATAACCTTATCAACAAATCGCAATGATTCCAGCATTTCTTTTCTGTCGAATTGATTGAATATGGGTCTTTCATTTCCTTTAGTTTCCCTAACTCTCTTATCAGAATCAATTGCGATTATTAGTAAATCGCCGTGTTCTTTGCAAAATCGCAAAAGATCTAGATGACCTTTATGCAATATATCAAAAACCCCATTTGTAAAAACTATTTTATTCATATTATACAATCTTTTGGGACAGTTACTCCACGGTGACGAACAACCTCAGAAGCACATAAATTAGCAAATTCTATGGCTATTTCTATATTATTATGTTTTAAATAACCAACGGCGATTGCAGCCATAAATGTATCTCCAGCTCCTGACACATCCAAAACTTCCACTTTATTGACAATGTAATTTTTATTATTAAATCTACATCCATTTTCACCCATAGTTCTAATAATTTTTGATTCTAATAAAGGTGTAATGTTATTGATTGAACTTTTATATTCTGTATCATTTATTTTAATGAATTTTGAATTATTTAACCAAGATCCTAAAATTTTTTTAGTATCTACAAATACAAGAGGGTGATTATTACAAATAAATTCTATATCTAATTCTGTCAAATAACCTTTATTATAATCAGAAATAACTATTGCGTCATAGTTAAAATTAATATCTGCTAAATTTATTTTTTCAGTTGAATTCCTAGAATCGACCCTAAAAAACATATGATTTGTTTTTTGATGAACATAACGAGTCTTTGTTATATCATGCCAATTTTTATTTGTCAAACAATCACAAGCCATGTTCATAGCAAAAATATTTCTTTGAACATTTTTAGCCATTCCTGGATTATCTGTTTGATCTATAATATTTAAAATCGGTACTGGAACATCTGGACATAACCTATTTGATTCACAATAAACAAAAACATCTCTGCAAGAATCTCCAATCACAAGAATTTTTTTCATATTAAACTTTTGAAAATGCTAAATTTGAAACTCCATCACATTTTTTAGCGTTGAAAAGGTATCCTGATGAATTTAACCATTCAATAGTTTTTTTCAATTTATCACCCTGTTTAAATGGTCCGTCAGAATGAATTGATTCAAAAAATACATTTCTTATATTAAGTTTGCTAAAGTCTGTAGAGAGTATTATATCACAATCATGACCTTCTGCATCAATATAAAGCCATTCAATTTGATCATTTTTCCAACCATATTTTTCCAATAAAGATTCGACAGTCATGCAATCAACTGTTAAGGATGTAATCTTTTCTTGTGGGTTGTTATGTTTCAAAACATGATCTATTGAAATGGAGCTATGTGACGAATCTCCACTGTCAATATCGTTGAAATGCATTTCAATTGTGCCATTATTTGTGGATATTGCACACTCTTCAAACTTACAATGTTCACAATTTTTATAACAATCCTTCAAAATTTTTATTGCATGTGGATTCGGTTCGACAAATAAACAATCATATTCATTGTTTTTTGTAATTTCAAACACATGATCATATCCTTTATTCGCTCCAATTTGAACTATTTTTCTTTTTCCTGGAGGATCAACATAAATTATTGAACTATTTGATCTTCCCCATGGACCAGAAATCAAATTTGATATATGCATTGGAAAAAATCTTTTATCAAGTGAGTTGATAAGTTTCCATCGTTCATAAATGTTTTCGTGACCACCATACCATTTATCTTTAAAAATTACATCTTTATCGAAGTAATAATTATAATGCCTAAACACAGGAGAAAGCATTACTGGATCTTTTTTTAGTTCTCCTTCAAGTACAGGTGGTTCGTGACATATAAAATATTCACCTTCCCATTTCCATAAACGAGTATATCCACTGCTAAATGCTTCACCCCAATCCCCTATAGCACGAAGATTTTTTCCTACAAAACACATGGCTCTAAAGCAAGCAGATTTTTGATTACTTTGTAAGAGTTCGTATTCTGCCTGATTCATTTGTTCAGGCTCCCATTGCTCATCAATATCAATTTCCCATAACCAACAAGAGTTTGTTATTTTTTTAACTTCTTCTATTGCGCGGTTAACTTGATGATCTTTAGATTGCCAGAATCCATCTGATTCAACATAAATCAATTTATCTGTTTGTTTAGAAAGAAATCGTAAAAATTCCCGAGTACCATCCACACTACCGCCATTTGAGTGTAGGTCTGGAGGAAACTCTTTGCACCATTTTGTACTACCTGTTGAAAGTGATGCGCCTTCTACAATAATCCATTTATCGCAAGATTGCAATATTTTTTCATACTGACCGTTGTGATGTAAATGATGAAGTCCATTATGTATAATTGAAAACACTATTCTCATTTTTTATCCATTTGCAAGTATAAAAGCATCAATGTTATCATGTGTTGAAAGATTATTTATTTCTGTTCTTTTATTTCTGTATGCTGTAATTGCTGCTTGAACAAGAGTAAAATCTGAATTTTGACCTTCAAATTCTTTGACTAATTCCTCCTGTACAATTTGGTATGATTCTTGATTCAATTGCTGAAGAAGAGAATCTTTTCTATCTTGAACACTGAGATCAATCACAGACCATATAATTTCTACTGGATTTTTAGTTAAATCGAATGAATGTGATCCTATTATTTGTCTTCCAGTAATTAAACTTGGTTGAATTTCAATTGCAATTCTCCAGTCGCCATTTGCGTTATTTGGAAGATAATCCAAACATTCAACTACTTCATTATTTTCTACCCTAATATGCTTTGACATAGTTTACTCCATTTGCTTTTATTTTTAACTGTTCCAAAATTACTTTCTAAATTTTTCTTTAATTCTGATATTGGATGTTTCCAACAACCGAATTTTTGTTGTCTAAACAATTTTACTGAATCATAATATGGTGATTTATCTCCTGGAACTGACCATATGTAATAATTCAATACAGGAACTATGATCCATGTTGGAACTCCCATAGCCCCTGCAAGATGAGCAACACTTGTGCAAGAAGAAATAACCAAATCACATCCAGATATTGCATCTCTTGTTTGTTCCCAATTATTTAGTGGAACTTTCTTAATGAAGTTGGGACAATCTTGTTCGCCTTCATCTCTTTGAAGACAAATAAAATCTGCGTCAATATTTTTTAAAGCATCAAAGAAAGGTTTTAAAGGAAATCTACGATTTTGTTCATGTTCAAATTTAGGATTACCTTGCCATCTTACCCCAATTACAGGGCGTTTATTTTTTGGGCTATTTGTTTTTGGAATATAAGGTGATCCATTAATATCTTTATATTCATATCCCAATGGAATTAGAACTGACATCGCAGGAACCCAAAAATCATGGTAAATTCCACCAGCAGCTGCATGTTCAACAATCATTTTTACTCCCATACAACACTTTACTAGTGGGAATAATTCTGCCGAACACGCCACAATCACATCACATCCACGACGATTAATATCTGGGATATATTTTAAAGCATGAATTTGATCTCCAATTCCACCTTCGAGGTAATATAAAACAGTTCCCATGCTTTTTCCATCCCAAATTGGTGTTGGAACTGGTGGTTTTGGATTTCCAAAACAATTTTCATACCTTCCGCGAGCAAGACCATGCATACCTTCTTGCAATTTATTTTGCCTTAAAGCATACCATCCCATATTAAAGGCAATCTTATTACATAAAGGATTTTCTTCTTGTGCTTCTTTTAAAATTTTATATGATTCCTCAAATTGACCTTTCATTGAAAGAGCAACAGAATGATCTATTTTTTTCTTTTTATATTCTCTGACTTCACCTTTCCAGAATTTTGGTTGGTCAAAACTGTCAAAATGTTGAGCAAGAATTTTTCGTGAATCTTGACTATGTTGATAACCTAATCTTGGTGATATAGTATGAAGATTTGGTATCCCCCACGCAGCGTCATCTTTTTCTGCCACGACTTTTGTATCAATATCTCCAAAATTATATTCAAATGGTTCTAGGTCAAGAAACTTATGAATTTTATTCATTTGTTCTTGTGGCGATTGAATTAAATCATCGTAATCAATAAATAAAATATTTTTTGGATACTTTTCATATCCATTCTTTAATTCAGCGTAAGAGGATTTTAAATGTTGAATTAAATGTGATGAACGAAGAAACTCTGAAATATCATTTGGTTTTGCTATTCGAATAAATGATGAAGCACAGTCTGCTGTTGATCTTACAGTTGCAATTATTTTTGGTTCTTTACCAAGAACTTTTGACATAGTTTCCATAATTTGAGGATTTACCCAACCTCTACTCTTGTCAAGAATTATTGGTTTTTTAACATCTTTATATTTTGCTTCAATAACAGAACGAAGCATACGATATGCCTCTTCCTTTTCAGATCCTTGTGCTACTGTTGTGGGTGAAGATTCCCATGTATTACAAATAGATCCAAGAATTTCTATTAATCCACTTGTGGGTGTAGAATATAATTGAGGGTGTTGATTTAATATTGAAGAAAGAACTGTAGAACCACTACGAGGTAAACCACTTAAAAAATATAGCATATTATAAATTCCTTTATATAAAAAATAGTTATTACTATTTAGGTGTTTGTTATGGCACAAACATGACCACCAGCAAGACCACTATCTGGAGCAATACCATTTGATATAACATTCCAGTTTGTACCAGTTCCTATTTGAACTGGTGAACTTATATTCACATATAAATTTTTAACTACACCTAAAGCATTACTTCCCCATCCCCATAAAGTTCCTGTGGTTTTAATTGCTAAACTATGAGAATAACAAGCACTTATTGTGGACCAATCAGTATCGGTACCTACTTGAACTGGTGATGAACGAGCGGTTGTATCTCCAAGACCCAATCTACCACTACCATTACCTCCCCATGCCCATAAAGTTCCTGTAGTTTTGATTGCTAAAGTATGAGCACCACCAGCACTAACTTTAGACCAATTCGTGTCAGTGCCTACTTGAACTGGTGATGAACGATTTGTTGTATTTCCAAGACCCAATCTACCACTACCATTATTTCCCCATGCCCATAAAGTTCCTGTGGTTTTAATTGCAAGAGTATGATATCTACCACTACTAACAATAGACCAATTTGTATCAGTTCCAACTTGAACTGGAGATGAACGATTTGTCACATCTCCAAGACCCAATTGACCATTTGTATTAGCTCCCCATGACCATAAAGTACCAGTTGTTTTTATAGCAAGAGTATGTCGATAGCCATTACTTACTATGGACCAATCAGTATCAGTACCTACTTGAACTGGTGATGAACGAGCTGATGTATCTCCAAGACCTAATCGACCATAATTATTTTGCCCCCATGCCCATAATGTTCCTGTGGTTTTGATTGCTAAAGTATGAGAACCACCAGCACTAACTTTAGACCAATTGGTATCGGTTCCTACTTGAACTGGAGATGATCTACTAGTTGCATCTCCAAGACCTAATCGACCAACACCATTACTTCCCCATGCCCATAATGTTCCTGTAGTTTTGATTGCTAATGTGTGTAGTTCACCAATACTAACAATAGACCAATTTGTATCGGTACCTACTTGAACTGGAGATGAACGAATTGTTACATCTCCAAGACCCAATTGACCAGATGTATTGAGTCCTCTAGCCCACATAGTCCCATTTGTTTTAATTGCTATAGCAGTGCTAGTGCCACCAGAAACGGAATTCCAAGTATCATTATCAACTACAACTGGAGATGAATAACTAGAATTTGCATCAGGACTACCAGCTCCCAATTGACCATTGCTTCTTACACCCCACGCCCATAAAGTACCTGTTGTTTTTAATGCAATACTTATATTTGGACCAGCACTTATATTTGACCAATTTGTATCGGTTCCTACTTGAACTGGTGATGAACGAGCGGTTGTATCTCCAAGACCTAGCACACCAGTTGTGTTATACCCCCATGCCCATAAAGTTCCTGTAGTTTTAATTGCTAAAGTATGAACACCACCAGCACTAACTTTAGACCAATTGGTATCGGTTCCTACTTGAACTGGAGATGATCTATTGGTAGTATTTCCAAGACCTAATCGACCACTACCATTACTTCCCCATGCCCATAAGGTTCCTGTAGTTTTGATTGCAAGAGTATGATATCTACCACTACTAACACTACTCCAGTCAGTATCAGTACCTACTTGAACTGGTGATGAACGATTTGTCACATCTCCAAGACCCAATTGACCACTAGTATTTCTACCCCACCCCCAAAGAGTTCCTGTGGTTTTTATAGCAAGAGTAGTTGTAGCACCTGTACTAATATTTGACCAATTTGTATCAGTGCCTATTTGAACTGGTGATGATCTATTAGTTGCATCTCCAAGACCAAGTGAACCATTACTACTAAGTCCCCATGCCCATAATGTTCCTGTAGTTTTGATTGCTATAGTGTGAGCACTTCCAGGTGTTACTTTAGACCAATTTGTATCGGTTCCAACCTGAACTGGTGATGAACGACTTGTTACATTTCCAGTACCTAATCGACCAAAACCATTATTTCCCCATGCCCATAAGGTTCCTGTAGTTTTGATTGCTAATGTGTGATAAGCACCAATATTAACAATACTCCAATCAGTATCAGTTCCAACTTGAACTGGAGATGAACGAATGGTTAAATCTCCAAGACCCAATTGACCATTAGCATTTCTACCCCATACATATAATTTATTAGCAATAGGCGCTACTGATACAACTTTTCTTATAAAACTAATAATACCAGCTTTAAAGCTTGGAATTATCATCCCGTCAATCCTCCAGCAATGTTGAATATATTTGTAGAATATGATATTACAGAAACAGCGGCATGTTGACCAGCTATTCGTAATTTTCCTTCAAATGAATTTAATGTAACACCAGAAGCTCCACTAATTCCAATTAATCCAGCACCCAGAGAAATTATTGTTGTATTATAACCAACTGGTAATCCACTAGGAACAGTTAGTGTAGATCCAGAAGATGCATTCCATGTTATTACTTTTCCATTGTCTGAAGTCAATAATTCATAAGTAGTTCCACTTAATGAGGTAATAGCATTTGAAGTAATTCTATATCCACTATCGGAAATAACAGCACCTGTAAATGTGGCACCAGCAGCTGTGATTCCATTATTAAATTCAACTATACCAGAGAATGTCGCTCCACTAGTGACATTCATATTACCAGACACATCTAATCTATGCCCTGGTGATGTTGTATTAATTCCAACATTTCCATTAAGATCAACAAGAAGTCTAGTATTTTGAGAATCAGTATATTCAGTTCCTGGAGCACCAGTGATATTAGTATGAATCGAAACTCCCTGATCATACCTCATTTTAATAAATTGTGCTGGATCAGAAACTATCTTTTCGATTTTTTGCAATGATTGCTTTGACGCTGCTATGGCATTTCCTATAATCATTGCAGCAGCTGATGATGTCTCTGAAATAGTTCCATAGACACCAATATTCATTCTTTGTGCAGTATTTCCTACAGATTGTAATGGAACAGTTATAGAATTTCCAATAATTGCTCTGTCAACAACATTTAATCTTGATGCTGTTAATCCACCATTAATATTAACGACACCACTAAATGTGGCTCCAGCAGCATTCAGTGCTCCAGTTATAGTGGGCGACTGTAAAGTTGGAGATATTATAGTTCCATTGGCATAAATTGTATCTGCATTTATTTCAATAATACCAGGTATATTATCGTTATCACCTCCAGCCAATCTAATTGATGCTGGGCTTGGAACCAATGCATTTGATTCCTCTGATGCTAATGTAAAATATTTTCCAGCTGCTGTAACAAATCCTGCCTTATGTGCTAATGTAAGTCCATTTTCACTAGGATCATCGAATAGAATTGCATTTCCAGAGACATCAGAAAATGTTATACCTTTGCTAAATAATCCACCAGCGGAGGTAAATCCTGCATTAAATACTTGACGAACGGAAAATGTATTTCCTTCATTTATTCTTGCTACATTTGTTACTGCTCCAGTGGCACCATTTATGGATGTAACAATAGCATTTTGGTCGTGTAAAGTAACTACACCACCAACTGCATTTCCAACAAATATTTTTTTATCATTTACATTTACTGCAAGTTCTCCAGCGGACAATCCTGCTGGAGCAGAACCTGGAGTAAATGAATTTTTTGTTATTACTTTTGCCATATCAGCTCATCTGGGCAATTGGTTTTTTTATACTCTTTTTCTTATTTTCTTCTTCTTGAATTTTAATTTTTTCTAGCAATTCATTATATTTATTCGATAAAGTTTGATACTCAGATATCGCATTATTTTTTAAAGATTCTTCTCTTTTTACTTGAGATTCTAAAGAAATTATTTTATTTAATAAAGTATTTCTTTCTTCTTCAATATTGTTTTTGCTTGTTTGAATATTATTGATTGTTTGTTCTTTTGATTGTATATCTGTTCTTAGTTGATTTATTGTGTCGAATTCAGAATTATTTTGCGATTCTAAATCTTTATATTTGTTTTGTTCTACCATCAATTTAGCTTCTAATACTAAATTAATAGACAATAAATCTTTGCACTTCTTTTCAAGAAATGGTATAACCACTTTTTCATTATAATTAATATTTTCCATAATAAAACTCCGTTATATTAATACGATCCGCCGTCAACAGTAGCTGTACTATTAGAACCAAAAAGATTATCTACTGTTACCTTTCTGTTTGTTCCATTTGCCCCATCATCAACAATTAGTAAGTCTGATCCAACTATTGTTGTCGTTTCAGTTCCACCATCAATGTCTAATGCACTTATAGAAACTTTATTTGCTGTAGAAATAGTAGCAAGTTTAGTGTCAACTATTCCAGCAGCAGCGTTAATATCATTGTTTACTATAGAACCAGCAGCTATTTGTGCTGAAATATTGATATTTGCAGTTCCATCAAAGGATGTGGCAGTTCCATCAATATCTCCAGTAATTCCTATTGTTCTGGCTGTTTCGAATCGTCCAGCAGCATATGCTGTAAATCCTGCTGCATTTGCATCAACCCAGTTCGGTTGTGTTGCTGTTCCAGTTGATCTTATAATATAATTTGCTGTAGACGCATTAGAAGGTAGAACAACTGTTCCACCCCAGTTTGGGAATGTAGTTATTCTATCTGCTGTTGGATTTGTAATGGTGAAAGTATTTGAAAATGTTCCTTCACCATTCATAAATTGCAATGAGGTGGCATCAGTCGCATTTGGATCAGTAAATTTAACTGTTCCTGAATTGAGAGTTATTACTTCACTTCCAGCAGAAGCATTTCCTGTTAATTGTATGGATGCCTGTGATGTATAATCTGATAATAATGTGAGAGTTGTATTAGAAGCAGATCTTATTTGATTCGTTTGAATCGCTCCATAAGTAATTCCAGATATAACATCATTTGTAATTGCACATTCTTTGGCAAAAACAAAATATCCAGAACTTGCATCATAACCCATAAAGCCAGTTCTACCAGCAGTATCAAAATATGTGAATGCTACACCACGATCTTTACCGCCATCAGAAACAGTTATGGGTAAACCGCCAGAAAGACCGAGAGTAATCATTGGATCATCGATAGTCATAGTATCACTATTGACTGTCGTAGTTGTTCCGTTAACTGTAAGATTACCAGTAACTGTTAGATTTGTGGTAACATTTAGCGCCCCAGGAACAGTTACTGTAGATGGCAGTGAAAGCGTAACAGCTCCAGTAGATCCAGAAACACTAATTTGATTACTTGTCCCTGCAAGTGACTGAACACCAGTATTGGTTACTGTAATTGTTTGACCTACAGTAGATACACCAATTGCAGTTCCAGCCGCAACTGTTATTGCTCCAGTCGCACCGTTAACAGAAGTAACAGCACCACCAGCAACTGAATTGTCAATATATGTTTTAACTGCGAGTTGTGATGGTATTTTATTATCACTTGCACTTGCAAAGGTAGAATCTGTACTGACTTCAGCACCTATTCTAATAGCAGGATCGCCACCAGTTTGTCCAATATATAAAGACTTAAGTCCTTGTACATATGCTGGTTCACCAAAAGTCAATCCAGTAGGGGTAGTAGATCCAGTTGTTCTCTTAATTTTAATAGTTGACATTTGTTATTCCTGTTTAGTAAATTCCGCCGTCTATTAATATATATAGTTGATTTTCTATTGTTATAATATTTGACAAAGATGATATATTTATTCCATCTCCTGCTGCCAGAGTTATTCCACCAGTAAATCCATTTAAGGTTGAGACATATCCACCAGGTATGACACCCGAACCAGCTGGACCAGTAGGACCAGTCGGTCCAGGAATTCCCTGCGGACCTTGTGGTCCAGTTAGACCTATATTATAACTTTTCCAACCAGCACCATCCCACTTCCAGGTTTTACCACCGAAAGTGTAAAGATCATTTAATAATGGTGATGATGGAAAATCTAATGGCATATTTTAGCTCATACCAGTTCGAACCATGAAAAATCGGCACAAATTTTTGATCCGTCATAAAGTGGTATTAATGTTATAGCAAGTACATCACTTACCCCAGTTTGAGATCTGCCCAATTGAAAATTAAAATCATTTACACTAGAAAGCTCTAAAGCACCGTTACTACTAATATAACCACCAATAATATCTGTTCCACCAGTAATATCAGTTGCTGTAATGTTATAATCTACATTTCCATTGTAATGTGTGGTCCAGGTATTTCCGGTTATTTGTGGATTTAATAAAAGACGATATTGTACAGTATCTGGTTTGTTATTTGTTGTTTCCTGTACTATTACATTAATGTTTGATGGAACAATTACGCTGTCCAATCTATTTGAATTTAATCTTAGAGCAATTATCGGATACTGTGTTCCTGCTGTTGCTAGTGTTTTTAAAGTTGCTCCATCATGAGTAACATTATATCTTCTACTAAATCCCTCATATCCACCTTCACTCATTACGGACGAACATATCTGATGCATTGTGCTACCAGCTGCCTGTGATGTCAAATTTTCTATTTCATAGCGAATAGGTAAAACAGCCGTAGTCATATATGTTGTCGGATTTACATTATCATTATGAAATGTATGCGCTAATACAGGCTTTCCATCGACAAAAAAACCAGTGCGAACATCACCAACACCCAACCATTCTATGTCTGTCCAAAAAATATTTCCTTTTGTTACATCTATAGTTCTCCCAGAAGCACCAGTTCCATCAAATTTATCACCATTCCAATTAGATTGATTTACTGTTGTTATGGTATTTAATGATGCGCTTGCAAGACATATCGATAATGTTAGTCCATTTTGCTGCAAATATATGCCATTATATGGCGTACCAAATGTAGCTCCACCAGTTATTCCAAAATATCCAATTCTTTGAAGTAGACCTTCTTTTGGGGTATTCATTGAAAATGTATTCAATACCAGTAAAGATTTTCCTGGTTGATATGCAAATACTCTTTTTGTTTCTCTTGTTAGTTTACTTCCAGATGTAATACCAACAGTAAGAAGAACTGCGCTTTCATTTAATTCATATAATGCAGTTCCACCAGTAACACCAAATGTACTCCACTTATCATTCATTTGATATCTGTGCTGTGAATCAAATAAAGTAAATGGTTGGGATATTTTTAATCTGTTAAATCCATCAACAGAATTATCTTTAAATCCAACAAGATCGTTAAATAAGTAACTCATTAAATTATTCTCCAACCATCTCGGTAAATAAATTGTAAAGATGCATTGTTTATATTTATTGTAGCGGATAGCTGTCTGTCTATTTTATCTGTATATGTTGCCCCGGTAATAACAATAAATTTATTTGCATCTCCAGCATGACCAGATTCATCTTTAACTACAACGATTCTTCCAATTTCTGGGCCAGATGGTAATTTGATTCCAGCTGTTCCAGAATAACTAACACCAATATAAAAATCAGCATTTGTTGCTTGGTATGTGGCACCTGTTACGCTATTTGTTGCTTGTATTAAAACAGACGATCCATCATTTGTTGGCTGGACCCATTGTGAGCTATTTCCATCATAAATGTAAATATATTCGATTCCAGTATCAGAATCCATCCATCTTGTGCCAAATGTAATACCAGTTGGGGGATTTTGCTGATAATAAAAAGCATAACCTTCAAGTTTGTCCCAAGCAGCCCCATTAAAAGACCACACACGGCGATTAATGCTGTGTGTGGTTCCTGTGGATGGATTTGTGGGAAATGCCATAGTTCTATAGCATTATTTATAACAATTTTAGGTCTTTTGCTTTTTTCTCTCTTTGAACTTTTTCTTCTTTTGTTGAGCATTTTCCAGTTGCTCTTTCTGTGCAACTTGCTGTTGTTGTATCATTTGTTGCTGTTGTTTTGAAATATTTTCCATTATTTGTCTATAATTATTGTAATTGTTTTGAACTCGTTCTATGTGTTCTGTGGGAATCTTTCCACTTTCCAATAATTTCTTACATGCCAAATAACCAATTTCTGGTCGTCCAGCAGCATGTGCTGTTGCTCCCAATTCATCAAGAGCAACAAAATTATAGATTATGTCGGGTACGAACAATATTTCACCATTGGGATATGGTAATTCTGCTGCTGTCTTTGCGAAGACATATGCTGCCGCTGGTTGATCAAATTTTTGTCGAAGAACTTGGGCAATATGAACCAATGGTTCGGCACGAATTGGTCTGTAATTATATGCATCCAAGAAAGATGCCATGATTTCAGGCCATGGTCTATCCATCATTGCGCGACAAACTGCTACTCTGTACAATGAGTAATAAACCTCTTCTTGCCAACCACCCATCTCTGCTCTTTTCTTATAAGCATTCATAGATTTTTCCCATTGCTGAGAATCAAAATATGATTGTGCGAGATAGAATTGGTATCTTGTATTTGTTGGATCTTCTACAAGTGCCTTTTCTAATAGTTCTGCATCTCTTGTATACTTCTCAACAGCGGTTATTCCAACATTTCTAGCACCCAAAGTTCTTGCATTGATATGATAATTACCTTCAATCTTTACCAATTTTGGGGTTGGATTAGAACATGCTGGATATTCGTGAAGAACTCCAACATATTTCCAATCAGAATCTAATCTAAAAATCTGAGTTCTCCACCAAGAAAATTCAGGTTTACCCATTCTGACAACATATCCATCAGCATCCATTTCTTGTGGAAGTTTAAGAGTACCTTCTACACAATCGTCTGCGTCAATCATCCATGCATATTCCGCCTTGCCTTTTGCATGTTCCAACACTAGACTTCTGTTGTGACCAAAGTTCTTCCACTCATCTTGGTGTAGTTCTCCAGGAATTCCTTTTTCTTCGAAGAACTTCTTGATAATATCTTGAGTTCCATCTGTAGAACCAGTATCTGATATTACCCAATAATCAATTTGGTTGTAAATAGAATTTAAGCACTCATGAATAATATGAGACTCATTCTTGACGATCATACATAGTGTTAATTTTGGTTTCATCATTAATATCCTTACTGTTATTTATTCCAACTTAGTGGATAATCTGTACATATTCCGTATACTAATGGTATTTCTTTTTTTAAACCCAATTCTACTGTTATTCCATGTTCAATATAATTGTTTGGATATAACCAAGGATATCCTTTAGAAGTTAAAGTCATTTTATCAGTCTCATGCCAAAAATAATTTAAGTCTGTATCGTTATACAATTGTTGCAATGCATTTAAATTTTTAACATGACACCAAAGTTTACTTGATCTGCTATTCAACCAAAATTTACTCACAAGATATGTTGGATCATCATGTCCCAAATAAAAATTTCCATACAAAAACCAAATATCGATTTCAACATCAAATCCCTCATCTATTGCTTGCTGAATATATGTTGGATTATTTTCACAATCTAATTTTGGTCCATTTAAATTTCCTCTGTGTGATATGATCTTAGTCATATATTTGTACTTCCGGTAACATTACTATAATTTTACCTTTATAATGAGGTCTTAAACTTTTTATAATGTGATCTTTAAAATTATGCGCCATAATAATTAAATATTCTGGTTGATCTGTATATAAAACTTCTCTATTTACAATTTCTAGTCCAACTCCCGGAACAAATTTTCCCTGCTTTTCTTTTGTATCATCTACAATATATTTAATCTTAGATCTTATAAAGTCAGGATCTAAACAATTTAAATACACACATCCCTTTGCTGCTGCTCCAAAACAAGCAAAAGATCCACCCCTGCTTGCCAATCTAGATAAAAATATCTTATCTTGGATTAATTTTGTAGAGATTTTATTTGCCCATTTTGTAAAATCATATTCATTTTCTTTTTGTAGATAAGGAGTCACAACACTTTTATCTGTTTCTCTTTTATTAGTTGAAATTATTCTTAATGTTCCTCCATGTATTTTTTGTTCACTTATTGAGATAATACCTAACCCGTATTGTTCAAAAAGTTTTACAAGAGGAGTCACTAACCAATAATAATAATGTTCATGATATGTTTGATCAAATTGATCAGTTTCTACTGTTGTAAGAAAATAAGGAAATTCTAAAACCCATATTCCATCTAAATTATCTCGAATTCCTTTTAAAAATTTATGCACATCTGATGTGTGTTGAAATACATTGGTTGATGTTATAAGATTGGCTTTTCTTTCTAACTGTACATCTCCCCAAAAAGAATTTATATATTGTATTCCCTTTGATTCATTTTCTTCTTTGAAAGACTCACTTGCATCCACATTTATAAGATCAATTTCTCCTAAATTAAAATCAAATTGACTCTTTAAAGAAGACAGCAATGTTCCGTCATTTCCACCAATATCAACTATTAGTGGTTTAACTTCTGGTTTTTTAAATGGAGTTGCACCAAATATTAAATGTTCAATATCATACCACATTCTCTTGCAATGCTGAATGTATGGTTCACTTACTCCTGATTTATAATAATAAGTTGAATATAATTCTGATGGATCAACAACAGTATCCAATCTCATAATTAAATTATCATCTTGAATAATTCGTAATGAATATTTTGTTGCATTTAATGCTTCTTCTTTTGAATTTTTTAAATTATTTACTAAAGGTATTTTGCCAAGATCTAAAATTGTGTTCATATTAAGATTCCATTATTTCACAAATTATATAATTAAATTATTTTTGTAATTTTAATCTAAAATGCAGATATAATATATTTCTATCCTTTTAATTATTATCCTTGAATTTTGTGTTTATCATATCCTAAAAGCGAATTCGTGTCAAATGTGGGATTTGGATTCCAATCATCTTTTGGTTTTTCTTTTAGTAGTTTTACTGTAGAATTTGGATTGAATTTATAATTCCAAAAACCCATACATCTAAGTGACCATTCAATGTCTTCTCCTTGTCCCCAAAGAAGTTTTATGTTTAATGGATTTTTTAACATGAAGTCTCTTTTTACACACCAATAAGTTCCACTGATATACATGTTATTGTTTGTTTTTGAATTATCATCATATGATACAAATTCTATGGGTCTTGAAAGAGTAATCCAATCTCTGTATCTCAAACCATTAGACATTCGTATAGAATTCATACAAACATCCCAATCATTTCCAAATTTTAGATAACCATCATACCAATTTTCACAAAGTCCAACATATTCGTGTAATACGCAAATATTATCATTAGTTGTATTCTGAATACCGATATTTTTCTTCATCGTTATCCATGATGGTATTAAATATTCTTCAAAAAAGATAGTCTTATTAATTTTATCTTCAATTTTTTTGACTTTATCATTTTTTGGACCAACTGTAATAATTTCATAATTATCTTTTATATTTTGTTGATTACAAATAGATTTAATGACTAAGTCTAAATAGTCTCCAGTTAAATAAGAAATAACAAAAGACCACTTCATGGATAAATTTCTTTTATAATTTTTGCAAAATCAATTGATTTTTGATCATCCAATACTTCTTGTAGAGAATAGTTTGCAACTTGTCTTATTTTGCTTAATTCTTCAGTTTCTGTATGTAAATTATTTGAAACAGAATAATTATGAACTCTGTGATAGAAAACAGAATTGTTATCTTTTTGTCCTTTTAGTTTATGACAAAACAAATAATGCAAACCTTCATAGACTGGAGCAGACTTTTCTAAATAATTTAAAATTCCAGAACTTAAAAATTTATCTTTTGATAAAATTGTTGAATGAGAAAATGCATAAGATTGACCAATTTTTATTGTATCTTTGTTTAATATATTTCTTGTTGCCAAGTCTCCTGAAAGGATATGATTATTTTCATTAATCACTTTGACAGAACTCCAAGAAAGATCTAACTGATTATTATTCATTAAATCCAATTGACTTTGAATTTTATTATTAGACCAAGCATCATCATAATGACAAAATGCTATGTATTTTGTGTCTACTTTTTCCCATTCTATAAATATTTTTTTCCATATAGATCCTTTTTTGAAAAAATAAAATGGATCATACCAACTTATATCATACTTTGTTGATGATAAATAATCTTTAATTTCATCAGATACATTATTATCACTTGCAAATATAATTTTGTAGTTATATGCTGTATCTTGATTTTGCAAAGATTCAACACACCATTTCAAATATTGAAGAACTGGAGTTCCCGGACTTGATACTCCAAGAGGAATCACTATTGCTAAATCAATCATCGAAACATATCTTTCCAATTTTTCCCATATTTTTCACACATTACTATTTCCATTTCAATCCATGCTTCTTTATCAAGTGTTTGATATGACTCATCACCTACATTTTTAATGTAAGTATATTGACCATGATGGTTTATAACTACATCATCACACATGTATATTTCTTTTCCAATTTTATGCAGACTGGTGTAAAAATCTTTACCAGAACCATAACATCTGCTGAGTCTTGGATCTTGACCACCGACTAAATTCCAGTCTGTTTTTCTAACCAATATTGGTGAAGTATCATCCATATTGATAACATCTGCATGATTTGGCATCACTCTTCTATATTTTTCTTTATTAAAAGGATTATGGACCGTGAATCTATCTCCAATCCAAACTGGAGTTGCTGCCTGATTTAATGCAGGATGTACTACTGCAATCTGTGGATTTGCTTCCATATATAAAACCATGTCGTAGAGAATATCCCCACTTTCTCTAAACGACATGTCATTATGCATGTAGAAAACATATTTTACATCAGGTTTTCTATTGAAATAGTGAGCAGCAAGTAAAATTGCGCCCATAGTTCTTCCATTAACTATTGATTTAATTGTAGTGTATTTTGATGGAGGTGCTTTGTCAGAAGCATTATCAACAACACAAATTTCATAATTTGTTTTATCCAGATTTTTAACTAACGCATCATAAACAAAATCCGTTTCTTCCGGAAGATTATAATTTAAAAGAGCAATTCCAACTTTTGGTGTCATAATATAAATCCTTTACTCTACAATGTATTTATCTCCCACAACAGATGGAGTTTTAAATACAACTAAACAAGCATCTTCTATACATTCAAATTGATTACAGACATTTGGTTCTACAATAGCAATATCCCCTTGTCTAAAAATAGTATCCATCATTTTAACAACTCCACTCACAACCACAGTATATTCTGTTGCAATTTTATGGTAGTGATTAGATTCTATATCACCTTTTTTGTAAAATTTTATACCAACTTCAATATCTTTACTTTTTATTAAAGATGGTTCAAAATCTCCAACTAACCATCCTTTGATAAATTTATCTAAATTCATATTGTAATATTATTTATTTTCGTTTTAAATAAGTATTAAGATCTTCTGGAGTTCCAATTCCATGCATTTCATCTACATAAAATGGTATTAATGTTTTTCCATCTGCAATATATTCATTATAAACAGGCGCAACATAGAATTCATTATTCACTCTAATATTTTTACTAATCATTTGTTCTGTATATTTCACATAATCAGAACCTTTTTTATACCAATAAATTCCACAAGTAGCAATATTTGATATAGGATTTTTTTCCTGTAATTCAGTTATAATGCCTCTAGAATTTACTTTGACAAATGACCATTTTGGATGAAGTGCATTAAATGTAAAAATAATGCCATCTGCTGAGGTTAAAGATTTCATCAGTTTAAAATTTTCGGAAGAATATTTAATAACCTGATCAGAATTTGCAATCAATAATTCTTCATCATTATCAATTAAATGTTTTGCAAGTAAAGTAGTACATGCTGCACCTTCAGTTAATGCATCAACTTCAACTATTTCAAATTTTCCATTTGTAATTCTATCTAGAGTTGTTTTTAAACCACTATACTTTTGAAGATGTTCTTTTCTAACCAAAAAAATATATGTTGCATCAAAATCTAAATTTTCCACAACAACTTGAATCATTGGTTTTCCTTCAACATCAATTAGAGGTTTTGGAAATGTATATCCCTCTTTAGCAAATCGACTTCCTTCACCCGCCATTGGTATCAAAATTTTCATTATGGTTTCCTGTACGAACTATGAACATAAACATCATCTTGACGATTGATGCAACCAATTAAATTATATCCAAGATCCTGAAGATACTTTCTACTTTCTTGTGCTCTTCTCTGACCACCTTCCCGATACTCATCAACTTCAAATGTAATTACATTAAAGACATATTCTTTAAATGGTATTTTATATAAACACTCTAATGTTAGATCTGGTGGTTCAAGATCTAAAGAAAGATAATCAATAGTTTGTGGCATATTATTTTCTTTAAATATCTTAGAATAATCAAGACTCAATGCATCGTGAACTATGTGTTTAGTTTGAGGACGATGTGATTTCCAAGTTTGTCCCTCGGCATCTACAATATCTTCTATGTCAACAGCGATCCCTCTCCAATTAAAGGTTGCTTCAAATAAAAAAGTATTGCTTATTCCAATTGGACGCGCACATCCTATATCAACAAAAGTGCCATCATACTTGACACCTAACATATCCAATACTGCTCTATCTTGACCAATTTCTGATTTAAAGTTTAAGTAACGAATATATTGATCTAATTTTTGCATATTAATTATTTTCCAATTCTTTCTTTATACTATGTATATTCACCTCATGTGTATCGTTAACCACGAACAAATGTCCAGCTAACGATGCAGTTGCTGCTTGAATTCCTTTTTCTGAATCTTCTACACACATAACATTCTGTGGATCTATCTCTAGTTTTCGTATTGCAAGATTGTAACAATCTGGATATGGTTTATTCTTTTTTACATCTTCGTTGGTTATGATTATATCCATATATTTAAATTGGCCAGTAGATTTTAGCATGTGTTCTGTTGTTTCTCGTATAGAATTAGTAACACATCCAATTTTTATATTTTTTGATTTAAGATATTGATGCATTTCTATTTTTTCTTGCATCAAACTTGCTTTGTTTGTAATTATATCAATTGTAAATTTTTGTTTTAAATCATTTATTTTTTTAGATTCAGAATCAGGAATACCCAACATAGATAATTTAACTTTTGTTGGAAGACCATTAAATTTTTCAATATGATCTACTCTAGATATTGAATTATAACCAGAAGAAATCAATGCAGAGTTCAATGCTTCATAATGCCAATCACAAGCATCAACTAAAACACCATCAAGATCAAAAAGTATACATGTTATCATTGAATCTTCACTTTTTCATTAAATAATCACTATTATACTTTTTTCCAAAAAATAGCATTTGCTCCCGCTCCTGGAATTGCATAAGCATGTACTTTTATATTATTTGCATTTATATAATCATGTACTGCCGCAGCACATCCCTTAAGTGCATAATCATCTATTATACAATAACCACCAATCTGCAATTTTGGATATAAATGAACTAATGCATCCATTGTTGAAGAGTACATGTCACCGTCTAAACGAATTATACAAAATTTTTCATCAGAAGTTAACGTTGGTAATGTATCCTTAAACCAACCCTTTAAAAAAATAACATTATCATCAAGACAATTATATTTTAAAAAATTATTTTTAACTTCTTCTAATGAAATTCTTAATGGATCACATGTATGATGATTATCTCCTGCATCTTGCGGATATCGATCCATTTCAGGTTTAGGCAATCCTGCAAATGAATCTGCAACATAAACTTTTCTATTTTCACCTAAAGAATCAAATAACTTTTTAGCATAAATACACGCACCTCCACCCCAAACACCAGTTTCAATGAAATTTCCAAAAATTTTATTTGCTACAACTTCATCTATTAAAAATTCAATATTATCTAAACATGTATGACCAATCATGGTTTCCGCATCATGTTTGGAAGGCCATTCAGATCTATTAATATAACGTGTATTTAATATTGATAAATTTTCTTCTGATGTAGTTTTACCTGTTAAATACTTTTCTTTTAATTCACCGGTAACATCGCCATTTAATAACTTTTTAATAATTGTTCTATTCATATTATACCTCTATTAATTTAATTATTTACCTCTAAACCCATCATTCATATACAACCATAAATATAATGCTTCTTTTGACACATCTGATGGAATTCCATCCATTAGCATTTGCATCCAATTTTGCCCATATTTTTCAATAAATCCCTCATGCATATTTTTTCTAGCAAGTTGAATAAATTGATTACCATCCATTGTTTGTTTTGTTTTTTCTTTATTTTTATAAGAAGTAAACGGATCGTGAAAAATTCCAACTTTATCAGTTATATAAGTCCTATAACCATTCTTATGGAGTTGATATGGCATGTCGTAATCGAGTCCCCACCCATAGAAAAATCTATTATCCAAAAAATCTTCACCACATTTATTCCATGCATCTGCTGATATCATGGGACAAATTATTTCAGAAAAACTTTCTTTTCTTGTAGAATTTTCAGAACATTTACCAAGTCTAGTATGTGGTGGATATATGTTACTTTGATATGGATGAATTTGTCCACAATCTGGTAATGATTTCATTTCGTTGTATAAGATGCTAACCATATCCTGATCATTTATAAATTTAGCATCATTTACAAACAGCATATAAGCACTATATTTTTCTTTTGTCTTATATTTTAATACTCTGTCAGCATGTGCCTTGAGATTATTAAATCCTCTGGTCATTCTACATCCATCAGATACCCACAGAGTAGCATATTTTGAACAATTATCTAGTTGAGATCCTGTTTCTATTACATGCAAATCATAATTTACGCCCTTGGTTCTCGCAACTATGTCATCACAAAGAGAATTTGTAAGTTCAGGATAATTATGACTCACAACCAATATGCAAATTTTATCACTCATCGTATAATTTCCTACAGTATTCTATTTCTTTTTGCAAAACATCGTTTTGATTTTTCTGTGCTTGATCTTTATGCATTCTATTGCATATTAGTGGGTCTTGTATTATCATTGGATTGCCGTGTACTTTATATAATCTTTTATACATTTCACAGTCCAAAAGCATCACAAGAGAATCATCAAAAAAGAATTTACCTCTCATCGTCAATACACTAGGAGAACTTATAGTATTTGCTCCAAGGTGAATTTTATCCTGATAATATGGAATCATTCTCTCATAAAAGTTATTCATAACTTGTGAGTGAACACATCCATTAAGCAACCAAAAATTTGAATCATCATCAAATGATTGTACTATTTTTGTAAGTGCTCTATGATCTACAAAATAATCATCAGCACACATTACCTTTATCAAAGATCCAGAACAATGATCAACCGCATTATTAAAATTTTTTCCCATACCCTTTAAATCGAAAGGAACATGATGTATATTCATGATTTTTGAGTAAATATTACATACTTCTTTAATGGAATCGTTTGAACTTTGATCACTAACTACAACTTCGTAGTTTTTGTAATCTTGTTCAATTATACTGTTTAAAAGGTAAGAAAGAAAATACCAACCATTTCCAGAATATTCATATGCTGGAATTGCTATTGAAATTTTAGGATTGTTGTTCATTTTTAAAATCCACAAAATAATGAATATAATCAATTTCTTTTTTAGAAATAACATTATAATTTAGACTGTTTAGTCCATTATTTTTTCCACTATTATATGCTGCATGGATACCAGAATGAAGAAGTCCGTAATAATAATTTCTATTCTTTTCTATATCTTTTGGATCTACATGATCGTATGTATGAGGTAATGAAGTATATCTACCAAATCTTCTATCTATCTGTAAATTACATAAAGAGCATCTTCTGCGTAAATCATCATCCTCTGCACCGTATCCACAATATATGTTTGAAAATCCATTAACTAATTTAAAATGTTCGTTTAAAAATAAATTAACACCGCCAAAACATCCTTCATATTCTAACATATAATTATTTTGTGAGCGGTATGCAGAAAGATGTGTTGGATTTTGTGGCACAGAATAATCAGAAGTTTCTGGTAGAAGATCGACATCGTGTGGAGATATGTAAGTACAATCATCTTTGACTAAATCAAATCCTATATTTATTAATGTTCCTCTATTAAATTTTTCTTGATTTGCTTGTTCGATAACGACTATTGAGAATGGACATTCTATATTAGAACTTAAAAATTTATTCATATACGGAACAAATTCTTTAAGATGTTCTTCTCTGTTTCTATACGGCACAACAATTGCTAATTTATGATTCATTTTTATTTCCAACTAAATTAAATTTAACTGCTTCTTCATTCATTCCCATTTCACGCAAAGATTTTTCTTTAGAAACTCCATCCGCAATACCCATTGTTATCATTGGTTGCATTGTGTTTGGTATTGAAGTACCAGGCCATATTGCATAGTTTATTGGCAACATTCCTATTTTTAGTTTATTTACATACTCTGGTAAAACTTGAAACATCAGTATTTCATGATCAAAGACTTTACTTGTATTTGATCTTAAATTTTCTTCACACTTTAAAATCCAATAATTTAAAAATTCAATCACTATGTCTTTGTATGTAAAATAAATCGGAGATGCTTTTGGAAGTGTGACATTCACATTTGGTGGTATCCCCTGATAAGCAAAAGCAATATCACAATTATTTTCTATTTCATCAAACACTTTTAATTCAGCATGAATTAATGAATCTACATCCAACCAAACAAATGGTTTTTTCTTTTCAAGCAAAACATCTAATATAAACTTTGGTTTTGCCAAACAGTTTAATCTATATTCTCCTCTGGATGGAAGTTCTCTCACATCATGTGGAATATTATTTTCGTTGCAGTTGATACGCAACCTACGCGAATGATCACTGTAGTAGGTTCTTCCATCAATGTCTGCATAAAATGATACAATCTCAGTTTTCATTGATTAACTCAAACAATATATCGTCAGCATTCTTGAGTTCTTTAACACGATTAAAGTTATCTCTTACTGCTTCTAGTTTACTTTCATATAACTCTTTTGTCAACATTTTTGGATCAAAATCTGGAGTCAATTCTATAATTCCATCTTTATTGAAGATATCTCCAATATCAGGAGTTCCCCAGTATATTGGAATAGTTCCAGTTGCGAAACAATCTGTTAATTTTTCTGTATAATATGTTTCATACTTATCATTCTCTATTGTGATGGAGAACATATAATCATTCAATGCCTCTGATTTGTCACCCCATGGTATTCCAGGACTTAATTTTTTAGATCCCAATACTCCACCATACAAATCAACGCTGTCTTTAAATCTGCTTGCTGTTAGGTGTCTAAGTTGATGACCAAATGTTATTGTTTTTTCAGAAGCAATCAAAGAAACTATTTTTGATTTACTGAATATTTGTTGATTTTTAATCCAAGGAAGATTACTTCCAGCTGGACAATATTTGATATTTGGATACTTTCCAACCCACTGTTTATCAGAAACAAAAACAAGATCATATGAATCTGATATGTTTTTTATGTTATCTTCCCATACAGAAATAGGAACATTCCATGAATGGAAAATAGCACGGGACTCGCAGACCCATGCTATTTTCCTTTCCCCTAATTTTTTCTGATACATCATCCCAGGAATTATCTGAGAATCAATAAACACCTTTACTGGGTGATCTTTTATAATCCAATTAAAATTTTTTGGTTTATAATTTGAACATGATGAATATTCTATCTCAAATGGAGCACCAATTGCTTGCATTTCCTTCATAGTATAAAGTCTCCACTATATGTATGTTACTTTCCTATGTGGTACTTAGGAACTAGAGTCCATTCTCGTTTATCTTTGAATGGAATTATCTTCAGTCTTGCAAGAGACAACTGTGGATCTTCGTACTTGGTTGGATCTATAGGAGTTATCAAACCCCATTCGGTTAGAAGTTTAACTATTGTATTTCTTCTTCCAAGATCATCAGTGGACATATCAGACTCCAAACCATCAAGGACAAACATTTCTTTAAAATGCATGATGGCATACCTACCTCTTTTGTGAAGTATGTGACATGACTGATATAACTTTTTTTCTGTCTTGGAGGAAACTCCAATTCGAGTTAAAGTTTCCTTAACTTTAAGAAAGTCTTCTTCTGAATTTAATTTTACTTCTACACCCAATCCCTCAAAAATATCTTCTGTCATAATAAACTCCCATATTGACAGAAAATATTTATATTTTTACCTTTTTTGACCACCTTTTTGTACCAAATCGCGCAACTTATCCATGGGAAGCAAGTCAATTACCTCCTTTGCCCTTTGATCAGAGTACCCAAAAATCTCTTTTACTATTTCAAGATCTTTATTTTCTTCTGCCTTTACCCATTTCGAAAACCTCTTTCTCTTGGAAATAGAATGCAAATAATAATCATATTGCATCTTTTTGTCTAAAAAAGCAACTTGATTCATTCTGTTTGCATAAAAAATGGTATCTGGAAAATAAGAAAAGCACTTGTTTATTACAAAAGGAACAAACTCCTTTTCCAATCTTGGATCTTTGGAAAGGAGGTTTTCCTTGGTTTGATTAATAGAGTTTAAAAATTCAGAGAGCATATTACTTAAAGGCACAAGACATCATCAATTGGACCAGACATGCCACCAAGTTAATCTCTTGATCTGCAACGAACGCAGAGCGGTACTGAGACTCTGCAATGATTAGAATCGCCTCCGGAATGCTCTGATTCTCAAGACTGTCTCCCAAGGCATCGTAGATTTTTCTGTAAATATCCTGTGGAGATGCTTCGGCATTCAGTGCTGCCCATCTACGAACCGTGGCAAAGTCCTTGTTTCGAAGAGCGGTCATGAGATTCTTGATCTCAACTTCTGCTATATTTGACAAAATTCCAATATCAATTGTCCCAGAAACTCCATATCGCTGAAGTTCATTTAGAATTCTCCGCATATCCGGAAAATGCTTCATGATTAACTGTCCAAGTACCTTCTTGTCAAACTTGACCCGTTCCTGAGTTAGAATATAAGAGCATCGCTCCATCATCTTGGCAGCGATTGCTGGTTTTTCTCCAGGTGGAAGTATAAAATCAATGCAAGTACAGCGGGAGTGAATTGGCTCAATGATACGCGATTTATAATTGCATGTAAGAATAAATCTACAATTGTTTGCGAACTCTTCGATAGCACCCCGAAGAGCGGGTTGAATGCTATTTGCATTTGAATAATCAAACTCATCCAGAATCACTACCTTTCTAACATCACCACTCAAAGATACCGTACTGGCAAATTGTCTAATCTTTGTGCGAAGGGTATCGATATTTCCTTCTTCAGAGCAGTTAATTAATATCCAGTCACATCCCATCTCATTGCAGAGTGCTTTTGCTACGGTTGTCTTACCAACACCAGCAGATCCAGAGAAGAGTAAATTTTGAGGTTCACCTTTAGCAACCATGTCGTTGAAGGTTGACTTCAACGACATGGGGAGAACACAGTCTTCGATGGTCTGTGGTCGATACTTTTCTACCCACAGAAAATTTTCAGGTTTCATTTTATGATCCATACTTGGAGGTATTTGCTTCCATTGCAAACCAATACTTAAGAGAGATAGACTTATTAACAAACTCACCAACAATATTTTTGGCAAAGTTTATTGTATAGTCACCGGGAAGAATCTTTATATTTTCCATCTTGAAGTTGAAGATGAATTGTGATCCCTCATAATTTTCATCAAGATCAATCTTGTATGAGTTTGAAGTTGGATCTGAAAGATCCGAAACCATGGCAAGAATTCCGTTTCCATTACTTGTAAATGAAAGATCAGGAAGTTGCATTACAGATGCTGCCTTCTGAAGTTCTCCAAAATTCTTTTCAGTTAGAGTTACGCTCACATTTACCTCTGGCATGATAACATCTTTGGTTGGCACAGAGAGTAACCTTGGTTCTGAGTAATAATAGTTTACAACAGAATTGCTACCATTCTTAATCTTTACACTCTTTTCTCCGAATGTAAAGTTAGGTGTGTTAAACAGACTTACAACACCAAGAAATTTGTTTAAGTCCCAAATTCCAAATTCCACATCAAAAGTCTCTTCTACGGTGGCAATTGCCATTCCATTCTTGGAAGGTGTAATTGTTTTAATTACATTTCCAGGCTTTACCAGAAGATTTGAATTTAGAGTAGAAAAGTTCTTAAGAATTGTAAGAGTATTTTTTGATAAAGTCACTTGGTTCATAATATTACCTTTTTATTATTTCATGTAATTGTCTTCGAAGTCGTCATCCTCAAAACCACTTTCCCAATAATTTTTAAGTTGTTGCTTTGATCGGTTCTTTTCAGAACCTTTTTCCTTCTTAGAAACAGACTTTAATTGTTTTGGTGGTTTTGGTTGGTCACGCTTAAAATCATCTTTTTTCATATCTTCCTCTATTATACCATGTTTAAATTACAGTTCAACCCAAAATCTATTACTATTTTCTCTAATGTAAGTATATAAAATACCAGTGGACGGAACATACCATCTGTCTCCAACCTTTGCGTTTGCTGGAGGAGTTTCTGATATATAGAATCCTTCTTCTCCACCAATGGATGCCCAGTATGCTGATCCTTCAATTGTTCCAGGAACTTTATTAACATGAGCCTTTAATGTAACATATAGTTTTCCATCATAATCTACAGAGTCGCCAATTTTATAAACATACGAATTTCCATCAGGATCGTATTGTTTATACTTGCCTCTAAAATTTAGATTATCTGTCTTCATTTAAGTATTTATGAGTTTACTAAAATTATTTTTCTTTTCAAATATAACCAGTGAACCGAACTTATCGACCAACTGATCTGCCTTGTGACTGATAACATAAACATTTGCCTTATCGCTTATGACTCGTAAAAGTTTCATAAGTTCATCCATTCCTACGCCATCCAAAGAAGAGTCAAATACTTCGTCAAGAATAAGAAGATTGCAGTTTATGCTGTTTTTCAGTCTTGCAATCTCTCTCCATGCCAAAAGCAGGGCAAGATCAATTCGCATTTTCTCTCCTTCGCTAAAATTCATATAACTGAATTCATCTCGGTGTCTGGACTTAATCTGTTCGTTAAACTCTTCATCCAAATTAAACTGTACGAAAAAATCCATCGCTGATAAAAACTTGTTGATATATTTGTTCATATATGGTAGGTAATACTTTATTATTTTAGTTTTAACCCCACCATCCTTTAGCAAGTCACTTGCAAGTTCATGATACATCAAGTCTTCTGAATTCGTAGATCTTTCTTCCTCTAGTATTTTTAGTCCACCTTCAAGTTGACTTAATTTTGTCTTTTCAATCTCCAGATCATCTACAATTACAGACTTATTCAAAGTAGATTTTATCTTTTCGATTTCCTTTTTATAAGTTTCAATTTCGCGAACAATTGCTCTACATTCAGATTGCTTTATTCGAGTTTGTTCAAGAGAAATCTCAAGAGTGTTTATTTCTTCTTCAATCTGATCGCGAAATTCTATACCCTGCTCTAATGAGTCATCTGTATTTGAAATTTCCAAATTACACTGAAGAATTTTATTTCTCTTCACAGATTCATTTATGTCTTGAGAACATGTTGGACATGTACAGTTTTCTTTAAAGAGGTTTATTTTCTTTTCAGTTTCTTTTCTAATTGTTTTTAATTCTGAAATGTTAGATTCTATCTTTTTTATTCTTTCTTTCTTTGCCTTCAAAGAATCAAGTATAAATTGAATATCCTTTTCCTCCCACCCACAATTCATGCCCTTTGATGCCATATCCATCTCTATATCAAAAACCTTTGATTCCAACTCTTTTATTTTTGATAACTTAACATCATTATCTTCTGTGTTTTTCTTTTCCAGAGTTACAATATAACTATTTTGAACACTTATTTTATTTTTCTCAATTTCTAGTCGGGTATTAATGTCTTTGATTGTTTCTTTGATCGAAAGAATCTTTCCTTTCAAGACAACATTCATTGTGCTGAAGATATTGATATCAAGAATATTTTCAATTACATTTCTTCGATCTGCTGCTGATAATTGCATAAATGGAACAAAAGAAGAACTACCCAAGATCACCACCTGAGTAAATGTCTTATAGTTCATCTTTAGAATTTGCTGCTCTAGAAGTTCTTGATAATCCACAGACTTTGCATCTTGATCTATAAGAGTACCGTTTTTGTGAATTTCAAATATTCTAGGATTGATTCCTCTTCTTACCATGAACTTATCAGATCCCTTTGTAAACTCAATTTCAACCAAACATCCTTTTTCGTTAATCGAATTTACAAGTTGAGGAATATTAATCTTTCTGAATGGTTTTCCAAAAAGAGCAAAAGTAATAGAATCCAAAAAAGCAAATGACTTACCACTCCCATTGTTTCCACATATGAGAGTTGTATTGTTTTTATTCAATGCAATTTCGGTTACTGTATTACCAAAAGATCCAAAGTTTTTGAATCTTACTTTTTCAAAAATTATCATATTTTAAGACTTTCCATGTAAACATCACGAACAAGAGTTTTGAGTCTTACCTTATCAAAATCTCTTTGGATTGCATCAATTTCTCTTCCAATGATACTAATCGTATCTTCGCTTTCATCAAATTCAACCGAAGTGGTTTTATCTGATATGTCTTCTATGATTGAAAGATCCTGTATACTCTTTTCCCAAAGAGCATCTATAAATTTATCAAATATATTTTGTTTTGTTTTATTTCTTACAGTTACACGAATATAACCATTTTTAAGATTTGTATCGCTCAAAAACTTTGCAATTTTCTTGACTTCTTCTGGACTAGAATCATCATAGTTAAATATATGAAATATATTGTTTTTATTTTCTATAAATTCAAAAGTGTCTGATACCGTGTCGTAGACATGAAATCCTTTTCTTGAATATGCATCAGAAAAGTTCATTTGATATTGAGTACCAAGATAATGAATATTTCCTTCAGATTGTTTGATATGAAAGTGTCCAGATAACACTTTATCAAATCTATTAAACATGGATACACTGAATCCATTCTGATGCTTTACACCAGGAATGACCTGAAATCCTACAATTTCAAAGTGCCCACCAATAATTCTAGATTTGCATTTCTGTAGAAAATTTACAATCTCTGCCTCATTCTCTTTTGTTACCCATGGGATGATTCCAAAATTAAAATCATCAAACATAATTTCTGTTGGATTTTCATATATTTTAATATTTGAATATCGTTCGGTAAGTAACTCTTTCAATGAGTTTAGATTATTAGTATTTCTGTAATAGGTATCATGGTTACCTATAGTAATATGTAATTTTACATTTTCTGTTTCAAATGCATTTATAAATCTTTGTCTTACCAAAGACAGCGTATTGAAATTTACATATTTTCTACGATCAAAGAAGTCACCCAAGTGTACAACTTGATCTACTTTGTTTTCTTTTAAATACGGAAAGAATTGATTTTCAAAAAATTGTAAAGAATTTTCCAAAAAGATAGGTGAATCATTTCTACAACCAAAATGAGTATCACTTATAAATGCAATTTTCACTTTTTCTTTCTTCTCTTTCTTTTATTTTTTACCTTTGGTTCCATTTTTTCTATATCAGTTTCAGACAAAGAAAAATGTTTTTGTAAAAAATCACTATAAGAAGGACTTTCAGATTCCCTTCTCATCCATTCGGTAAGCTTACCATCTATATCTTTCATCTGCAAGCACTTGTATTTGATATATGCTTGTTTCTTTTCCTTTTCGATTCTTCTTAAAAATGCATAATATATTATTTGAGTAAAATATGAAAATGGGTTTGTAGACTTTTGTGGATCAAAGTTATGAGCATATAAAATACAATTTTCCACACCATCACATATCATGTCTTCACGAAAAGGATAATTTATAAAGTTTGGACGGTGGGATAAATGTTCTGCTATTTTTAGAAAACAAGTTCCAATATAATCTGTAATTGGTGGTCTTTTTTCACCACACTCCTCTGCATCTCTCACTATTTTTTTCCACTCTGTCATAGCAGAACAAAATTTTACATTATCGATATAATGCTTGAGAGATTTTACTTCGTCTTCTACTTCTTTTATAATCTCATCTTCATTATTTTTATTTTGTTTTTTCATAATCATCCTTGGATGATGCCAAGTATAACATGGAAAATGAAGTTTTCAAGCAATTTATGAAATCTTCCACAACAAACTTATAAAAGGCTTGACAGATTCTGGTAAGCATGTGTATAATTTTTGTGTGGGAATGAAGAAGGAAACCTATCTATCGATAACTATTAGTTATAGTCTTTAGAGTTAGGATCTGGATTCCAATCACTGAACCTATTACCAAAGTTCTTATTATCCTTCTCATCACCAGTAAAGCGATTACGCTTCTTAACTTCATCTACCATATTCAATAAAATCTTTGGATCTAATATACCAGAGCTGACTAAATTCATAATAGATTCAGCAGGAATGTATAACTGCATCATTATCATATGACGATCCAGTTCTCTTTCATCTGTCATGTCCGGTGGAAGATAGTCTGATTTTTTACTTTTTCTTTTCTTCTTGTTCTTTGGTGCTGAATAATTATTCTCAGGCATAGCATTCTTAAATAACTCTTCAGATGATGATAAAAAATCTTCTAACATTGAACTAAAAGCATTCATATCAATTTTTTCATCTTTTGGTTCTTCAATTGTATCTATAGATTTTGAATTAAATTCTCTATCACTTTCCATTTCATACAATTTTATAGTATCTGCATTTGGTTCAATTCTAAATGCTATATGATTTAAAGGTAATTCTATATCCTTTGAATCGGTGTTCATCAACCAATCATGAAGTGATGTTATGTCTATAATTCTTCCCAATTCATCTTGAGAAACCATAGTTTTAAAAACCATTGGTTTATGTATCTTAATAAAGTTATCATTTTCTTCAAGAACCTGACATGCTATTTCTTCACCACTTCTGAGTTTAAGAACTTTTAAATTCATTCTATTCTCCTAACTTTATTTTGGTCTTCTTGAATGTGAACTGCTCATTAGTATATATGGTAGTTCGCTCATCTAGATGTCGAAGGGCGTGATTGCGATACTTTCCATACGAAAGATCGTCTCCCAAGTCATACACTGTGACTTTATCTTTTGTTTCTGACTTTCGAAGACCTCTTCCAATCGACTGCAACACTCGTATTACTGACTTAGAAGGAGAAGCAAATATAATAGCATGTATATTTTTAATATTGATTCCTGTAGAACATGTTCCATACGATGCTACTAAAATACTATTATCGTTACTGTCTACTATTTTTCGGATTTCTTCTCGTTCTTCGATTTCCGTTTTGCCGCAGATAAGATAAGTTTTCTTTCTATTTTGTCCTTTAAGTTTATCATGGAGCGGTATTCCATGCTTTCCAACAAAATTGAAAAGAACAAGCACATTACCACGAATACTGTTAGCAAGATTGCATATGAAATCATTTCTTTTATTATTTAGCACAATCCATTCGATTTCGTCTGCATATTTTGCTCTCTTGATCTGCTGCACATCAGATTCTCCATATTTTAAAAGCAAACATTCTATATTTAATTGTGCTAGAACTTCTTTGTCTATGAGTTCTTTGGTTGATGTTACTTGATGGACTGTGCCAAATAATCCTTCCAAAACTAATTTGTGAACCTGAGTTCCGTCGAGTGTTCCTGTAGTTCCAATGCGATATTCACATTTTTTGAGTTTAGTCATTATCTTGACTAAAGACTTTGCCTTAAACAAATGCGATTCATCTCCAATAATCGCATCAAACTGCTCAAAAAATGTTTCGTTCTGTGTATACAAACTTTGCCATGTTGAAATTACAACTTTGGCATTTGTTTGCTTTTCCTGACCACCGTAAATTAAATGTATGTGTTTTGATATTTGTTTCGAATTTGAGTAATCCTGAAAATCAGAATTTAATTGCGTAACTAATCCTGTTGTTGGTACAACAATTAAAATTTTCTTGTTTATTCTCTTCAAAAGTTCCAACACAATAAAATATATGATCAAACTCTTACCACTGCCTGTTGGAGATATCAGAAGTGTTCTACGATTTTGTATGGCGTGTTTAACTGCATCTATCTGGTAGTCGTGTGGTTCGATTCTCTTGCCTCCTGAGTAAACTGTAGGCAATTCTAGTGACTCTATGTCACTCTTCAATGTTTCTTCATATTCTAACTTATATCCTCTATCTCTTGCAAAAGAGAGAACATATGGAAGAAGACCAGCATATAGTTTATTTGTTAAAATATTGAAAAGACGAATCTTTCCATCCCACCGCTTCTTTCGAAATGCTGGATTATATTCAGAGTTTGGAACTCTAAATGTAAAAAAGGAAGACAACTCTTTCGCAATGCCTTTTTCGCATTCGATTTCAATATACACTGAATCTACTTTTTTAATTTTGATCATAGTCCTTGTGTGAACTTGATCCACTCAATCGATGAGCGAATATTCCAAATTTTATTTGAAATAATTTTCACTACACTTTCAATATAATTTACTTTTTCTTTTTGTAAAAATAACTTGTTACCGAGAGTGATTACATCCATATCACTATCGATGAATCTATCCAAATCATTTTTTAGAATGTTTAGATCAAAAGGTTTCCATCCCTTTTGTTTTAATTCTTCTTCAGATAACTTTCCTGAATAATATAACCATTTGTCTCGTTTTAAGACTTTGAGTTTTGATTCTAAAGATTCTAGAATTAACTTTTCATCCATCAATATACACAAATATTTGTTATGTAATTGTGGTATTTTTGATGCTTCATCATCTAAATGTGATGTATCAATTGCAGTATCTAGTTCTGCTTGTGCTTTTATTTGTTCAATGTTCATAATATAGATCTCAATAGTATTTATGGTGAAGTTGTATACGATTCTATCTCATAGTGAGTATACGAAAATGTTGCAGTTGCTATTATAGGATCTGTATCTGGTAATGAAGAATCAAAATCTATTGAACTTAAAAAAGTTGGATATACATTCTTAAACTTAACTGAAAGTAAAGGTTCATATGAACTGTTCATTACGGTTATGTACGCGCTTGATATTTTTTGTTGTTCCTTCAATATTTCAGACACACCTCTGTATGAATATCCAATGTCTGTAATCCAGTTATAGATTTCTAACCAGTTTTTCATATTTTCATCAACCGAGAATCCTATTGTTAAATCTTCATATATAAATGAAGTTCCTGGTCTACGAATGCTAATTCCTGTTGGGTTTGATTGTGTTGATGTTCCAAATGAATATGATGGAATGTTCGCTCTTTGACAAAAATAAGTCATGGTTGGACATCTATTCAAAAAGAAACGAAACTTATTGTTTGTTAATTGATTATGAGTAGATGGTTGAAAATTATTTTGTACGATGAAATCACCAGATATATCTGAAAATCCGGTGACTCCTTTGTACATTATTTGACTATTATTGTTAGGCATAAAAATATTTATAAAAGAAAAACCGGGAGTTTTCACCCCCGGTCTTTTGTTGATTTTATCTCAATCTATCAGGCTGTGTTGCCGTGTAGATTTGTTACAGCAAACAGACGGTAATATGCATTTGTTTGTGATTCTAGACCATCGTCATTGGATGCAAATGTTGAGTTTCTTCCACCAGCGAATGGATTAGCGACTAGACCATAACGAGTCTTGAAACCAATCTTTGGCTGGAAGGTATCTTGTCCAACTGCTCTGACCATTTGTAGTGGAACATATGGGCAGTAGAAGAATCCTGCGTCATATGGTGATGTTCCCTTATATCCAACGGTGACAAAGTTGACATTGTTGGCAACGAATGGATCGATGTAAACCTTGAACTTATTGTTAAGGACACCAGCAAAGACATTACCAGTGTCATCTACTTGCATATCAACATTGAGTGCTGGTGAGAGATTAAGGAATCCACCCATTGCGAGAGCAGAAGCGACATCTGCGCTGCATACGATGAAGTTACCCTTTCCTCTACGAGTATCCTTAGCAATTTGATTTGCTTCGCGTTCAATTTGGAACATAAGTCCACGGAAGCGTTCTGCTGACCAACGACCATCTGAGTCGCTGAGAAGATCGTAAGCACCACTTGTTGTCAAATCTGTATTTGCACATCCATTCTTAGCAACATAATACATTGCGCGAAGAATTTCGCGATTGATTTCGTTCATGATTTCAACAGAAAGAATATTTGCCAATTCTGCTTCTGCATCTAGACCGTGAACTGCACGAAGATCTTGTGCCAATTCTGTTGTATATTCTGCCTTAAGAGCGCGTGATCTTGCTTGTACAGCAACTCTTTCAATGCTGAATGCCATTTCACGGAAGTCTGGTCCGTTAGTTGTACCAAGTTTTTCAGCGGTATTTGTCAACATTGCGCGGAAAGCAGTAAATTGATCTGCGCGTTGAGGTGCAGCTGTAAGACCAGTTAATGCTCCTAATGTTGATCCAGAAAGCAAGTTTGCATATGATAATGTACCACCAGGACCACCAAGAGCAAATGCACCTGATGCACCGGAGAACTTAGCCCATGGTTCATCAAAGAGTGCTTCTGTTCCTTGAGTATATCCAGTATCTGAAGCATAGCGTGCTTTCATTGCAAAGATAAGACCAGTTGGTGCAGTCATTGGTTGAACGCCAGCGATATCGTAGGCGACAACATTAGGCATTGCACGACGAACGAGCGAGATAAGAACTGGATCATAACCAGCAAAGTTTCCTGCTGCTCCAACTTGACCAGTGGTAAAATTACCACCCATTCCAAATGTACCAACAGTTGATTCAAAGAGGTTTCCTGCTCTTTCTTCTTGCATTGCCTTTACTTGGTTTTCAAGAAGAACTGCGGTGACTCTTGCCTTGTGAGTATCACCAATTGATGGTAAATCTTGGTGATTTAATACGGGCGACCACTTTTCTACTAGATGGTCATATGGTGTTGTGTTTCCGAAATCTAATGACATTTTTCTCTCCTATGTTCTTTTATATTTATTAATTTTATTAATTTAAATAAAATTGTCCTGACTTACGCCTTTGTTAATTAATGATGCTAAACGAGCAGATGATGGTGAATCAAATGCTTTTGATGGTTTTGGTTGGTTTTTGGTCATAAGAGAAAGAGTATTCATTACGCTTTCCATCATTGGACTTGATGCCGCATTGACAGAACCATTTCCTTCTACTTCTTCCGTCAATGGAACTTGAGTTGTACCAAAGTTTGCTGCAAATTTTGTTGAATTTGATGAACTATTGAAATATGACTCACGAAGCAATGCTACCTTTTGTGCATATTGTTCTGGTGATTCAAATTCAATACCTTCGCTTAATTTTGCAAGTTTTTCGACTTGAGTGTCTGTTAAACCTGATGCTTGTTGCATGAAAGCTTCTGCACAAAGATGAGCATTGATTTCATTCTTGAGATCAATATTTTCTTTGATTGCGCTGTTTAAACTTTCTTGTAGTTCTGAATTTGCTTCATAAATGTCGTCTAGAACATTATATTTTTCTTGTGGAACATCAATGAATGAGGACTCAAATAGATCCTTCAATCCATTGATAAAGTTTTCTGCAATTTCAGTACGAAGACCTCTTTCTACAGCAACCTTATTTTGTTCCATCCATTCAGAAATTACATAGTTTAGATAACCATCAATATGTTCGATGAGTCCTTCCTGTGACTGTTGTGTAGCTTCCAATACAACTTCTTTTGCTGCTTGGGATTGCTCTTCTATAATTTCTTTTGCTGCTTGAATAATATGTGCTTCAAGAATTGAAACTTTTTCATTTATTGCTGCTTCAAAGATGGTTTTTGCCTTAAACTTAAAGTCTTCGCTAAGGTTTTCTCCATCAAAAAGACTAGCAAGATAATCAACTCCCTCTTCCTGAAGTTGATCATCTTCTTGCTCTGGCTGCATTGCTGTTGGTTGTCCTCCCATTGGTCTTAATGATGCCTGATGTCTCATGGCAAATGTTGGATCTGCAATGGGTGGGTTGATAACTGCACCTTTACCAGAAGCGTCTTGGTATAATTGTGGTGACGAATATTCTGCATATGGGTTATTTGCTTGCATTAAATTTTCTCCATTTTCTCTAAAAAGTATTTAGATTATTTTAAATTTCAACCTATATTATTGTCTCTAATCTTGATAAAAATTTACCAACTACAGGACTTAAATTTTTATAATCTTGTGCTGCCTGTGATCTTCTCTGTTGTTTTTTCATTTGTCTGAATCTTGCTAAAACATCAGCAGCGTATGTAGGATTAATATTTCTATCTTGTCTTGTGGCCTTCACACGACCCAAAACTTCTTTAGTTCTTGCTCTCTGCATGGTGTCTGTAGTACCTTTGGCAAATTGAGCAATATTTGGATTATCTTTAAATAATTGATTTTGTCTTGTCAACAATGCCTGTCTTTCATTCCATTGTTGTCTTTGCTCTATGTATCTTCTAACCAATTGTTGATGTGCTTGCAGTTGTGCTTGTGATGGATTTCTTGGTAATGTTGGTGCAGTTGGTTGAACTTTTGGATATAAGTTCATTACTTTTTGATAATATTGTGGAGAAATGCCAAGATTTGATGTAACATGATGTGTTAACATCATATCACGAATTCTTTGAGCATCTTGGTATGTTCTTTTTTGTGTTGCAGTTTTTATTTGCTCTATTGCTGCCTTACCTCGTTGAACCATTTCTTGCCCAAGAGCGGATAGTCTTGTTCCAAATCCTTGTCCAAATGCTTCGTGTATATTTTTAGCAAATATTGGAATTGCTTCTCTTAAAGCAATTCCAACTTCTTCGTATAAATGTGTATCTTGATTATTCATATTCTTCTCAGGAAATCTGCAAATAATTTAATGGCATTTTCTTCAAGTTTTCTTTTTGAAGTTCTTTTTAATTGTTTATGATATTTTGCAATTTCTTTTTCAACTAAAAGTCCATTATCCCAGATCCATTCTTTTCCTTCTAAAATTCCATCAACAAATGCATTTGGAGCAGATGGATCAGCAACAATATCAATTGCTGCTAATGTGAAATCTTCTTGTACAACATTTACTCCGTTTTGACTTTTAAGAGAACCCATACCTCTAGAGGAAACACCCAACTGAGCACCTTCATCAATGAGATTTTTTACAATCTTACCCATTGGAGTATCCATTATTTTGGCTTTACCAATTATTTGTTTTCCATTTTCTTGCAAATTTGTGATCATATGAGACACACGATCCAAATTAACAGTTGGTCCCGATGGGTGGTTTAGTTCTCCTAGTGCTCTCTTTTTATTCACATATTCTACAACATATCTTCTGGTTTCTTTCATGAGGGTTGATTCGTTGTATAATCTTTTATTTCGATTAACAACTCCTGCTTCCATCATTATACCTTTAATGAAGTAGTTTTTTCCACCAGCCTCATTTGATTCAACGATGGTTTGTATATTTTCTGTTGTTTCTGTAATAAGTTTCATGGTGGATCCTTCAAGTTATTCAATATTCAACACCGGATTGTCTTATGTTTGGTGCTTGATTTCCTGCATCTAGTTCGTCTTCCTCTTCGTCTTCCTCAACTTCGCCTTCGGTGTCTTCATATTCTTCAGCATCCATTGTAGCGTTGTCTTCCATCATAGAAAGATATTCGTTAGCAAGTTCAATGATTTCGTTTTCGGAAAGTTCTTCTCCCAACTCTTCTTGAACTTCTTCGATGAGAGATAATAGTTCAGTTTCAAAGTTTTCTAAAATAGCTTCCATTTCTGGATCTGCTGATTCTTTACGAAGAAGTTTAAAATCTTGTGCGTCAATTTTATCATTATTATTTTTATCGATGTGCTTCTTTTGCTTTGGTGTAAGCTTTCCTTCATTAAATACAGTTGGAGCAAAATCTGTTAATTTTTCTTCAAGAGCATCACCTAGTTTATAAAGTAAAGACTCGTTGATTAACTTATTTGCTGTGTGATAATCTTCACTGATAATTGCTTTTAAAAGATCGTTATTTCTTGACATTTTTATTCTCCTAAAAATATTTATAATATTTATTTTTGCTGTTGTTGGTCGTCTGCCAAACCGAGTTGCTGCATCTGTAATTGCTGTTGAATTAATTTTTGTCTATCTTGTTCAATTTCTTCATCCATTTTTGCAATTTCAGCATCGGTTTGCTTTAAAATATTCTTTCTTACATACTTGGTTGAGAAATATAAACCATTGTATTGACCAATAGTATTCAACATGTTTATTCTTTCTGCCAATATTTCATTTTCCTTAAGATCATTAAAATATGCATCTTTTGAAAAGTTTATTACAATATCTTGATGAATATTAGACCAATCCTCTTGAGTCATAATACCCTTCAACAAGCATTGTTTCTTTAAAATATCAAGGAATAAAAATGCAAATTTTCTTTGTTGTCTTTCTATGAACTTATAGAATTTCACTTCATCTCTAGTAATTTCGCTGCTTCTTCCAAGATTAAACCCTGTCTGAACTTCCATTCGAGTAAGAGGAACATTCAGTGCTCGGTATAATTTCTTAAGAAGATATTCGATATCTTCCAGTTGACCAAGATTTTGACCACCTGGAAGTGTAGTGATTTCTGTTCCTTTTCCACCTTCTCTTCGTGGTAACCAATAATCTTCTAGAACAGACATGAAGTTTCTTTGGTCTTGAATTTGTCCAGAGGCAGAATCATAAGTTAATTTATTACGATATCGATTCATCAAATCTTTTATATATTGCTCTGCCTTTTGCTTTGGAAGATTTCCAACATCAACATAAAATACTCGTCTCTCTGGTGCTCTTGCAAGACGATAAACCACCAACGCATCCTCGCTCTGTCTGAGCATGTTTAGTGGTCTGATTGCCTTGTATAAATTACCAACAACCTTTCTGGTTGTCTGATCAATAAGACCAGAGTGACAATATGTAATCGAATCAACAGATATTTTTACACCCGGAGTATTTACTGATGGTGTAATTGCACTTGCATTGTTAATTTCATAATCTGAATATATGTAAAATTCTTCAACAGATTTAACCAATGGAACTGTAGTGTTGTTGACTTTTTTGATTTGTTTCTGAACTCTTCTTACTTTTCTAATTTTAATTGGATCAATTGCTCTGAGTTCAAGAATTCCTTTTTCTGGATGTTCAGTATCAATTATATTTTGAAAATATAGTCTTCCATCAACATACCATCTTCTGAATATATCATAACCTTTATTGTTATAATCTAATAATTTTACAACTTTATCAAATTCTTGTTGAACTTTAGATTTAATATTATCAGATAAATCTGTATTATCTAAGGATATTTTTACAGATGTTCCACTTGTGTCAAATGTTATCGCCTGTGTGACAATATCATCAATTGCCATATCTACTTCTGGATAAAGTGCCATCGATCTATATTGTTTGATCAAAGCATTTTCATCTACGAAGTAACCATTAAAGTCATAAACAGAAGACATGAAGCCTCCTGTTTCGACAATTTGAGTTCCATCAAATGTATCTGGTGCAATAAATGAAGCGTTAGATGGACTGTCTCCACTCAAACCTCCGAGCGAAACATCTAGCGTTTCATTATTTTTATTAAAAGAAAAACCAAAAAGATCAAATAACTTCATTCATTTATTCCTTATCCATCATATGGTTCCCAATAATCATAAGCAATCTGAACAGTAAATTCAGAGAATGAATCCTGAAGGTCATAGTTCAGTGTTATTGCGCCGATATCTACTGGAAAACAATTCTTTAATTTAATTGCCTTTGTAAAGTTTTCTGGTTGTTGTGTTTCTGTTGGTGTTGAAGATGTACCTGGAATTAAATCACTATATCTGATAACCCAGTCTGTGACTAGATTATAATTAATTTGATTAGTATTTCTACCACCCATTGCTTCAATCCAACGCTCAAATCCAGATCTCAAATCCTTTGATGGAGTATTTGAATCATAAACGCTGATAGCCCAATCACCATATTGGCGTTCTCCAGCAAATTTCACTATTCTTCCTTGCCATGCAATTGGAATTGCTCCAATAGAAGAACCTGGTAAGTCCGCTGCCTTTACATAGATATAAATGTCACTTAAATTTGGAGATTCAACGCCATCAGGCCATTGACCTTCGACCAAAAATCTATTAGGTCTTACTCCAAAGAAATTATTTCTAAATTCGTTTAATGTTGCCATTTATAACCTCTTTTCTTTATGTATCAAAGTTCCGAAGATAGATCTTTGTTGGTTAGAGTAATTGTTACATAATTAATAGATGTTATTGGTTTGATTAATATATCGGCAACAAAGTAATTTGCTTCTACTACTTCTGGCGTATTATTTGATGTATCGCAGACTACTCTATATTCTGAAATACCTCTTTGTGCTACTATGCGATCTAAGAATCCTTCTGCTGCAATCTTGAATCGTGAGCGAGTTATTGCATCATTTTGTTCAAACAATATTGATCTTGCAACTGGTCCGAGCGATCTCTTGATATACATGAATAGTCTAGAAACATTAATTCTAGAAAGAGTTGATGTATCTGGTTCTCCAGTTTTATCACCATATAGATAAGTACCTTCGCCAGAAAATGTTACTACTGGATTAATTTTTGCATTATATACCGCATCTTGTTCGGCAGTTGTAAGATTCTTGCTAAGGCGAATTACATTTAGAATTCTTCCCTTCTTAGTTCCTGCTGGAGAGAACCAGGGATAGAAGTCTCTATCTGTACGAGCAATACATCCTGCCAAGTCTGCTGCAAGAGGAGTTGTTACTGTGTTTAGACCAGTTACATCAAAATGAACTTTTGATCCATATACTACAGCATAATTTTTATCGGTTGCTGTTGTAAAATTAGATATATCGTCAGAAACAGATGTTGCTCCAATTGGAACATACATTATTCCAAGTGCTGGTTTTTCTGTACTTGCTTTTGCATCAACAATTGTTTGAAGTGGTGTAATATATGATGAATTGCCAGAACCACCCTGGAAAATAACTTGAAAATCAATATCTGCAAATCCTGCGGGTGGTGTTGTTCCATTTGCAAATGCAACATAACAACCACCACCATATTGTAAGAAGTTATTTACTGGATACCATTCATTTCTAAATGTTGCACCAGATACCCCAGTTCCTGTATATGTTCCATCTAAATATGATGCAGCACATGAACCTACGCTATATGCAGTTTGTCCTTGTACAAATGTAACTCCTCCAGCATTTAGATAAACTAAATCTGTTAGTCTATTGTACCATTCTGATGAGTTCTGAACATAAAAATATCCCTGTGCTTGTTCTGCGGTATTGCCCATTCTTTTAAGAGCAGTCGTAATATTGCAAACAGCACCAATTGTAGATGAAAATTGTTCTGTTACGGGAACAACCAATGATTCATCTAAAATTCTAAATTGAACATTTGGTCTAGCCATGCTTCTCTCCTTAAATAAATTTCCTATTTATATGTAGTTAAAATGGAATTTTGTATAGATTGTGACCGTTTTGTTTTGATTTTTGTCAAAACCATGGCATTTTTAGATCTTTTTTGTCGATAATCAACCATCTGTCATCTTCTTCGCTCCATTTCGAATCCTCTAAAATATCATCAACATCAAGGGATCCATCCAAATAATATCCAAATGGCAACATATCATCTTCTATTTTTTCAATATCTTGTTGATACATTGCTAATCGAACATCCATATCAGTTAGACTCTTAAAATATGGTTGCCTTGTACACCATGCAAATAAAACCAAACACATGACAAGATCATCATTATGACCATCTTCTGCTTCAAAACTTTGCTTTTTGGAAATAAATGTTGTAAACTCTGAGATCACATCAGCGTCTTCTACAATTAGTTTATCTTCCTCAATCATATTTTTGAGGACTTGACAACCAACCTTTTTTGTAAGAACTGATGTTTTAACTCCTAATTGAACTTTTTTGACAGGTCCAAATCCCTCGGTCATGACCTGACCTTTTCTACCCATCATCGTCGTTTTCACTATATTTTCATATTCCAGATCTGTATGAAGTATATTTGCAACTTCTATTCCTATACTGTTCACTTCTACCAGTACATGGGCATTGTTGTATTTTCTAGCAACTGTTTTGAGAACAGAAGCAAACAATAAAGGAGAGACTGTGTTATTTCTGTATGTTGCAACTACTTTATAAGGAAACTCAGTAACATCCACTACTGCCATTGCTGTATAGTCTTTTCCCTGTCCTTCAGCGACATCGGCAGTTATGAAATATAAATGATCTTGACTTTTTTCATTATCTGGATCTTTTCTGACAGGTTCCTGATAAATGTTCATTCCATCTTTTGTTCTTAATATTGGTTTTGTATAAACCAATGTGTGTAACTTTGCAGATGATATTAAAGTATTTGAACTTCCCAAAAAGTCACAATTGTGTGAAACAATACCATTTGACAGATAACTAGAACTTTTAACTCCAACTGGATCATATAATTCTATATCATCATTATATGATTCATGATCTAATTTTTTAGATTCTCTCCATGTCCCATCTACTAAAATTCTATGATTATCCGAACAAGTTAAATTGTAATTTTTAAGTTTAACATAGTTTGGTTTTGTTAATTTGCGTATACCACGAAAATCTTCCCAACCATTAGGTGTTAATATCTCATATTGGGTATTTTTCTTTAAAATTTCCATGATTTCCCCGTAATTATACTATACAAATTATTTGTTGTAATATTGTATTCTTTCGCATATTTTTTAGCATATGCTCTTGCTTGAGTCATTGGTATACCATTTTTCTGAATAATTCCAACTCCATCAATTTGTTCATGATTATTAAAATCATTTCTTATTTTTGTTACAAGTTCTTTGTTTAGTTTTGAACTATGAATTTTATTTTTTCTAATTGTTTTCATTTTGTCAATTGTTTGATTACTAAAACAATTTTTCTTCCCTTTATTCCAAGGAACTGTTCCTTTTTTCACCCCACCAATACCTGGTCTTTTTTTGCCTAATTGAATCTTAGAACTATGATCTGGTGGCAAATTCATTCTTTTTGATATTAAAGCGCAAGCACTATAATCACCCTGCGATTCGTGTATCTTGTAATGTTCTTCTATAGTTACTAGTTGTAAATTTTCAATTATATTATTGCTATGATTGCCATCTATATGGTGTATTTCTAAAGATCTGCCATTTATATCTTTTGGTATTGGTCCAAAGGTTTTAATCCAAAGTTGTCTATGATTCATAATATTATTTATAAAATCCAATAAATTCACATTCAAATTAACCATTCATACAAATCAGATATAGGAATTTCATGAATTTTATTTGTGATTTTATCACGAACACTTACCAGCGTATCTCCCGACACACATTCGAACTCTTGTTCGAATTGCTTTTCTGAAGTTTTAGAAATCATGTCTTGTTTCCACTTGTCATCACGCAAGGGTCCACCTGGATATTTTGGAACTTGACTCCAATGAACCTCAAACGGAACATATCCATTTTGTTTATTAATTGCACCTTTCCAATAGTAGTAGAACATGTTCAAACCATTGGGGGTTGAGATGATAAACATTTTGGTAGACTGACCAGATGTAATTGTTGGATATACGGAGGTAAAGAACTCTTCTGCGATTTGCGTAGGAATGTGAGCAAATTCGTCTAGGAGAATGCAGTTGAAAGAACCACCACGAATAGCAGAAGAAGATGTTGCCGCTGCTAAAATTCTAGACCCATTCTCAAGAACAATGGATCCCTTGTTCCATTCAATAACACCTTGCTGTAACCACTTAGGCAAATATTCATATGCCATTTTAATTCTTCCTAAAATTTCAATGGCAGTGGATTGTTTGTTTGCAAGAATAGCAACATTCATATTTTGATTAAACAAAACATAATGTAGTAAATATGCACCTACGGTTGTGGTTTTACCAACCTGACGAGGAAGTTTACCTATAACAAATCGATTGCTGTGTAAATTTTGAATTAGTTCTTTTTGAAAATCATACATTTCAAAGGGAACAAGACCCTTATCAACAGCAACGATCTTTACATATTTTTCAACAAAGTATATTGGATCATTTGCACATTTTACATATTCTTGAACTTGTTCTTGAGTAAATTGTTGCTGTACACCTACTGGTTTTAGATTTGGGTTTCCAAGATATCCATCTTTTTTAGCTGTCATTTTCCACTTCTTCCGTAGGTATGGCTTTTAATTGACTACGAGTTTGATTTATAATATTTTGAAGATCCCGAGTAGAACCAACAAATATAGAATTATTTGTTGTATTCTTTACTACCTTGTTTGTTCCTAACGCATCTGCTGTTGTTTTATGCATTTCCATAAGATCAGAATTTATTTCACTTACTGTCTTAATAAGAATAGAAGCAACTTCATATGCTCTTGGCGAATCTCCCGCTTCTGCAACTTTCATGATGCCATCAATTGCTTCAAACCCAAGACCAATTAGATCTTTCATATTTTTTCTGGCAGAATCAAAATCTTGTCTGACTTGATCTTTTCTTTTTATTTTTGCTTTTTTTGCAAAATCATTAACTACTTCAATTTCTTTAATTTCAGACTTTGTTATTTCAATGTCTAGTATTTCAGAAAGTTTTTCTTCGGATGTGTTTTTGTCATTCATTGTACACCTTTCATGGCCATGGACCTATTACTGGTGTTATAGAACCTGTTATATGATCACCAGTATAACCAATATCTGTTACAAATATATCACCAGCAGTTGTGTCATCATATAGATTGACATCGGTTCTTTCTATTATTCCTCCCGTAGAACCACAAATTTCTGGATAGACATATGTCTTTGCTGTAAAGTCAAAACTACTAATCAATACTCTTCTTGAATCAAAAGATCCTTCATAATCTTCATTCAGGGCAACTCCATTCAATACCACAGGAACATCTACTTCCTGGTATAGATCATTCATCTTGATTCTCATCATATATTCTGGAGCAAAGAATGGAACAACTTGTTCAATTATTTGCAACATATCATCCATATGTCTTGTGTATGCATATAGAGAAAATCCAATATTGTATGGAACTTCAGAATAAGCAGATTTATAAACTCCGTTTACTACATCTGCTCTCTTTATAAGTCTATTAACTTTTCTTGTTGGATCGTATAGTAAAGTTGTAATTTCAAATCCGAGTTTTGGTAAGACTATCTGAACTCTGCTATCTTTTGTGAGACTGCTTTCTTGTGTAAGTTTCAGAATAAACTTTTCTTTACTTCCATATGCAAGTGGTACTCTGATTTTATCTTTTTCTGTATTGTCTGTGTTATATCTTGTCACATAGACAGAATCAAATAAAGATCCAAACGCGAGAACTGTTTTTCGTATGGACTGATTGTAGAATGTTTTATTTACGCTAAACATTAATCACATTCCTCCGAGAATGGATCATCTTTATTAAATTCCAATATACCGTCTGCTGCCTGTGAATAAAGATCGTTTTCCATAATATTGACACCCGATATCGGATCCACAGATAGATTTACATTTGTTGTGGTGATACCTAATAGATAATATTCTGTTAGAGTTATTCCAGTTCCGTATGTCTTTATAGACTGAGTTCCTGTTGGACCAGCAACAAAGGTTCCGGTAAGTCCTTTAATATATGCATTTAGTCCAGAATATTCAACTATTGTTGCTATACCAGTTGCATTTGCATATGTTGCACCAGCACCAGTAACCCCACTTACTTGATAAATTGTATCTCCTCTTCGTGGTCGTATTGAACCAGAGATTGGTAAAGAAGAAATTGTAAGTATTTCCATATTATATTGACGATCATCTTGAACTTCATCAATTTCAGATACGCCAGTTTCAATGTCTTCGAATGAATATGTGAAGAGTTCACATGTTAATGTATATGTTGTTAGACTTCCAAATTGGAAGAATGGAATCTTGTCTTCTACATAATTTATTTCAAATAAACTTTTGTTTAGTGGAAAAAATATTAAATCTCCTTCACGGGGAGTTAATATTGTTGAATTCTTTGTTGTTATTTCCTGAGCAAAACGAGTCTTTGATAATTGAAATGTAACGCGATCTGTGATGCTAATGCCAAATTTATTGACAATATTCATTTGATTGCCGAACGATGTTACATTTTGTATATACATTTCAATGCGATACGAATCTGAAAAACTTGATGTTGGATCTTCTCCAAAGATTAAATCTATATCCAATGCCTCTCTTGGAATATAAATCATATCTCTACCCATAGCACGAATTGTCTCTATGGTGAGATCATCTAAAAGTTTTTGTTCTCCTCTATAATCTCGGAAGAATGGATTTACTGCCATTTGTTATCCTATCATGAAATCGACTGGTAGTTCATACGCCGTTTCAAATTCTCGTTCTATTAATGCAATTTCTTGAAGTGCTTCTTGATATATTTGAGCACCCCTGAGTGTTATGCCACCGGGAAGTTGAACACCGTCAAACTTTGCCATGTTTGCTCCCCATTGTCTCTTGATAAGTGCGGTAACATATTTTTTAAGCATACGATCATCGTATATTTTTGTCCATGTATCAGGATCAAGCATTGCATATGCTTCTATAATTAGATAATATCCAGCAGTTACTTCTGAATTTTGTTCATTTAATGCATCAATATAAATTCTATTTGTTACTTTACTAAATCTTATTGATTTTTCTGGACTGAATATTTGTTCAATCAAACTAATGTAAGACATAGTCGATTGATATCCTGCCATTGGATTTGCTTGAGATCCATTCAATCCTCTGTTAATTCCAAAGTAGTCAGTAAGTGCCAACTGATATCTAACATCAAACATATTAACTCCAGTCAAAAGTCCAAATCTAAATACACGAATAACAGAAACTATGTCAGTTCCAGTAGGACTGTCTGTAGCATCTCCACTTGGAGGTAATATATTCTCCAATTCAATATATCCATTTGAAAGATCTTGTTGTGTTATTTGATATTTAAAAAATGTTTTCTGAACACCATCAAAGTGTCTTGTAGAAAAATATTGAAGTGCTTCATCTAAACGATCTTCGCATTGCTGACGATCTACATTGATTTCAAGTATGGGAGCACCAAGTGCTCTTAGACAATGATCTATTAATGTATCTCTTGAGGTAGGTGGTTCTGATCCCATTTAAAAATCTCCATCTTTATTTATAAGATGGAGATTTTTTTATTATTGGGATTTTGGTTCCTCTGGTTTTGGACCCGGAGGTTCATGTGAAGATACTTGAATCTTCTCAATTTCTTTATATGGTAGTTGTTCGATATACCATCTTCTCGTCACGGGATTTTGCGCTTCGTCTGGTTTTGACTTTTGATAATTTGAAAATCCTGGCATTTGCAATGGACATGAAAGTCTTGGATAGTCTAGTTTACTATACTCGTCACCTTCTGCCAGCAACCATGTTCCTTTTCTATCTCCACATCCACATCCACCACAAAAGAATTTTCCTGGTGTTTCGCTGCGCTTTAGGTGTTCACATGGAGGAAGAATTCCACCCTGCGCCTTGTTTCCAAAACAACTTACAACTCTGAGTTGTTTCATTGGAATTGTTACTTTTTCGTTATTAAATCCTCTCGAAGCAATAGCGGTTGCAAAACTTTGCATCATGGTTAATTTTTCTTTAACCACATTTGTCTTTTGTATTTCTTCTGATCTAAATTCCACAGGTTGCTCTGTTGGTTGTGATATCGCCTGTGCTGGTTCCGCTTTTGGTTGTTCAGGATTTACATTATTTTTATTTTTACAATTGCAACCCATAATATACCTTTCATGTTAAAACAATTTTTCTAAAGAATAAAATATTCTGAGAAGTCTTGCTATTTACCAAATAAGTTTTGAAATTAGTTTCATAAGAATCACTTATTCCTATAGAATACAAGAACTTACTATTATATAGATCAGATACAGATGTGACTGAGTTTATATAATTTGAATTAAAGAAAGAAGAAGATAATAAATTTCCCTTGTCAGTAATTCCATTTCTGTACAAATATGCAGCATAGAAATATAATTCATATATGGAAGGAATATAGTAATCTATAAATCCTTTTCTTGCATTATATTTAATTGTATTTGTAAGTGCATTATTAATTCCGGGGAATGATGTATTTCCATAAGTGTTATAATATCCATCCCACAGAGAAGTTCTATACACCACTTGTTCTTCATCATATTTAAAGAATGGTAAATATGTAAGATTCTCATCTACTATCAACGCCCATTGCTTATCAGTTCCACCAACAGAATTACCAGTTACTGTTCCTAAAGATGGACTTCCAAAACTAAGATTTCCATATACTTGACTACTCTTGCCATTCAGATATGGTGGTTTAAATATACCAATATATGTTCCACCCTGAAACTTATCTCCAGCAGTTAATCCCTTTGAATTAAACTCAGACAATGTCATTGATTGTCGTGTAAATATTCCGTTTACCTTTACTGGATCTTCTGGTTGATATGAATTTATACAAAATGCATTTGTTTCATCTGCACTCTCTACCCAATATCCATTACACATAGATTCATGAGTCAATGTGCATTCATATTCGTTGTCACTATTTAAAGTATAACAAGAACCAATTGTATTTGCAGAATAGTTTGTTGTTGAAGTTATTAATTGTGTTTGAATATCTAATGTTGTACAATCTGTTAATCCACATCGGTCTGAATTAAATACAGACGGATATGCATCAGTAGTCAATCTTTCACAATCAATCGCAGTGCATACATTTGTGCATACAATGTCTGTAGGCCATCCAGTTACTGGATCAAAATCTAAATGACAACAACCTTTTGGTTTTCTAACATCTGTATTTGGAGCGTTAACACATCTATATCTCCAATCATTTGTATCATTTGGGGTTGTATTCTCTAATGTTTCTGGACATGAACCAGCAGTCCATTTACCACCTCGTCTTGCACATTCACACCTAGTGATATTGCTTTGTGTACCAGAATCTAAATATGGTTGTGTTCCTCCAGATAGTGGTAAATCTGGAATTAAATCTAAATCTCCTGGTGTCACTCTAGAACAAGAGCAGCAACAACCAAGTTGTAAGTCGGCATTTGGACATTCTACATTATCAATTGATCCAGTTATACCAGCGACAAAATGACCATTTTCTGTAAAGCATTCAATAAATGACTTTATTGTTTTTGTGTTGTCTATTCCACAACATACTCCATAACTGTTTAGTTTAGGTGCATAGTTAATTGCTGGTTTGATGCGTGATCTGAATTGTATTGACATATGTTTCTCTTAACACGCTTCATAATCAGAACAATCGGAACCACACAAAATAGGAACACATAACTCTTCATTATTTATAGTTATTTTTACATTTTTAATTGTTGTATTTGTTGAATATCTGAATGTTAACTGTGTATTACAAGGAACATAATTTAAATTTGAAATTTCATCACATGTAAATGAAAAACATGGTGTTTGATTGCAACATCCTGGAGTTACACAGTTTGCTTTATTATCGCCACACCCTCCGCCAACTGTAGTTGGTCCTCCTAAGATATCATCACAATTACAATTGGCTTCAGGTGGACAAGAATTATCGGCACAACAAGCACATGTACCAGAGTCACAATTTGTACATGTGGCACATTCACATATTGGTGTATCTAAAAGTGCTAGAACTAAATGATTTTTATCAGACTGACATCTTGGTGAAAGACATGCATTTACTCCCGCAAGCGGATTGCAACACGGATAACACCATTTCCATGTCCATGGTACATTATCTAAAGCTGAATATTCTGGAATTCCCTTTGGATAATAATATCCATCATTGGCAGATATAGAAGCAAATTTTGGATAAAATGTTGCAAAATTAATTTTCTGCAATCCTGTTTCAATTTCAGCTGAAGGAGGATTTGATATTCCATATGAAAATAATGCTCCATCTGGTGGCGCGCCACAAAATAATACAATTTCTATAATACTTCTTAAATATTCTTTTTTTTGTTGTGTTGTTAATGATCCATTAACTAAGTCAACTCTCCATCCTGGAGGCAACCCTGTAAAAATATTTTCTAAATTTGATTCAATATTTCCAATTTCTATATCATTGTTGTCATATGAAGATGAAGAACTTCTATAATTTAGAAGTCCTCCATATACAATCCCCCCATTCAAATAAGTTAATCCAGATTCATAATAAAAAGGATCATGTAATACCTTTACTGTATCAAAGTCAATATTACTACATTTTCCTATTCTATTATCTTGTGGATACTCAGAATCAATAGTTGGTTTTAAAAATGTCTGTCTTGTGGGAGGAACATGCATTGGTTCATATGTAATTGTACTTCTAACCTCAGTGGGCGCACTTGGGGCGCGCAATAAATTCATCTTTGACAAATTTAATATACCTGCACCATTAAAATTATCAATGACAAATTCAATTGAATTTGTCATTTGCATTACAGGTCTTTGTTTCGAGCAGACTGAACAATCAGATGGTGTGCTAAATTGATAATCTTCTGAGATAAAATTATCAGTGTTTGGATCTTTTATGTGAAATCTTACTTTATCCCACCAAACACCACCATTTGCTTCACATTGTGTTTGATTTGTAGATGATGTGTCACATATTCCTTCGTTACTGTCAGATGCTTTTTTACAACAAATTCCTGTAAATGTTGGTATTTCTCCACACGGGAATGTTTGACATGGTGCATCTTTTCTAAATGTTTGATTATCCTGAGAACAATTTTGTCTTGTTACATCATTTTGACAATTAAAAGTACCTGGCACAACTTCCGTACAACAAGATCCAGTTTCTACTTCAACAGTATCACCACATGTACATGCACAACTTATTTCACCGCATTGCTTATTTGGTCCCATAAAATATGTTTTGATTTGACCAGCAATTGTTCTATTCAAGCATCCAGTAAAAGTGTCAGAAACACATGTAGATGTTCCTGCTGCTATATCACATACACAACATGCACCAACGACATTTGTTTGATCACAGCAGTTTACATCTGCACATGTTCCTCCAGTTACAGAAAGACCACCAAGAATCAATTCACATTGAACTCTAGTATATCTTCCTAAACAAACTCCATCTTTACAGCAAACTGTTTGTTGTGAATCGCAAGGATCATAACAAAATCTTCCTTGTTCTTTTAATTCTTCTTCCGACAACTCTCCGGGTGGATTGTTTGTTCCTGTTGAATTATTATAATCCGAACATGTAATTCCGGTCCAATATTGACCGCCGTATGCTTCACACAATGATATCGAAAGTCCCTCTACACATGCACCACCAACGCAGCAAACTCCTCCAAGACCACATGTTTTGTCACATGCCAATCCTGGATTGAATGATCCAAATAATTTATCACACTCTGATTTTGTAGAATAATCTCTACATTCTTTTGTTCCATCGGGATTAATAAAGCAGCAAGATCCATACAAATATCCAGGAATGCATTGTCTATAGACATTTGTAACATTATGACCACGATGAGCAACTGTTGCTAACCATGTTTGACCAGCGTCATAACTCAATAATCCTATGATGTTTCTACCACACGATAGGTAGTTTTCACTTGGTTCAAAATAAACATTATCTGGAAATTTCCAAACATTATCAGAATCAATAAAGAGAGTGACGGATGCAATTTCACCCTCAATAAATGTTCCTGTTAATCCTTGTATACCAATTGGTGTTTTGATATCAAAAGCACCAGCAACATCACAATCCAAAAATATACCAAGAGTAGTTCCAGTGCTAAAAATCGGTTCTCCATATAGCCCGGAATATTGATCTTGTTTTACTGGACCAACAGTTTTAATTCTTGCTGCTGAATTCAAGTGAATAGAAGTGTCAGAGCTTGCTCCTGCATTTCCATCCGTAAACAAAAATTGAAATGCTCCAGAATATCCTATTCCTTGTTGAATATTTAAATCACCACCAAATACGGTTGTTGTATTTCCAAGATAAAGAATATTCCCATTTTGCATAGAAGCAGCATTATAATTTCCTGGAATATCATTTCCCCAGTATATGCTGTCTATTGAAATGTATTCATTATTTGGTCCTGTATATGATGCTCTAAGAGAACCATATGCAGATATACCTCTAAAATTAAATGTACCACCAGAAACATTCTTGAATAGTGTTCTGCCTCTTGATACATCAGTACCAAGACCAATATTTTCTCCAAGAACAAGACCTACAGATTTATCATTTACTGTCGCTCCTCGAAACGACCCAATAATTTCAGCAGTAGATCCATCAGAAAAATTTAATAGAATAGAATTAGCAAATGCAGAATAACTTGTATAATATTTTCCAGATGGACCCGTAGGACCAGTAGTTCCTGTGGGACCAGTTGGGCCTATACCACCACTCGGACCTAATGGTCCAGCTGGACCTGTGATTCCATACGCTCTTGTGCTGCTTATTGAACTGCTACTCATGGATTGCAATTGCCTCCAAGAACATCAAGACATGAATTGCAATTACTGCTAAATGTTATACCACTTGTAGGTATACCATATAGATTAATAGTAGCTGCTGCCGCGTAAAAATATTGCGTACATGTCACAACTATAGGAATTCTTCTCACTGGTCGTAAAGCGGCACTCCTACTGTTTCTGTTTCTACATTTCATCATGCCCAACTCGTTTTGATTTTGACCTTCTGTTAAATCAAATACTTGAGTTAACATTTTTTGTCCATTTGCAATTTTCATTGTATATCTATACGCTTCATCTGCATTTAATCCAAATGAATTATCGCTTGTTATTCTATTTGATGCAAGATATGGTTCTATTTGAGAATCAATTGGTTCTAGTCGATATGAATCTTTATTTAATGGATCAAACACATCCCATTCCTTAAGTCTGGTCACACTTGTAGAACTCCAATATTCATTTTCTCCAATTATTTGATCACCATTTACTGCAAGTGATGCATTTAATTCCTCAAGATTATAATACATATAATTTAATTCAACGATGCTTGGAACATACCAGTCGTTGTGACCATATAATCCAGATTCATTAATTTGAGAAATTTGTCTCATTGCTGAATCTTGTGGATTTTTTCTAGACCACATTTCAGCAAACGCTTGATTGTGTATAATTCGATTTGTGTTTATATCATTTTTATTATAGATAGGGCTCCACGCTGGACCATTTCCAAACGAAAATTCAGTATAAGCTTTGCCACTTGCTT
>Ga0315909_10000326_pt1 | contig 63670 bp, 86 predicted proteins | sample LakEriMetagenome_11_FD_203527 | JGI IMG/M metagenome (GOLD analysis project Ga0315909, IMG submission 203527) | Freshwater fungal communities from buoy surface, Lake Erie, Ohio, United States - Buoy 2 MA125 | ecosystem: Environmental > Aquatic > Freshwater > Lake | place: USA: Lake Erie, Ohio...
GAGACCGCGATCGCGGTGACGCTGGCAACCGTCGCATTGTTGAGCCGGAAGGCGCCGGTGCCCGGATCCGCCATTGCCGTTGTCGCATCAAAGGCCCAGGGGATGCCGCCGATCGACGCAAAGGCCTGGGCCTCGGCGGCACTAACTGCAGCGCTATCTGCGGCCACCACGGCGCCATCGCCCACCGCGACGGCCTGGGCAGCCGAGTTGGCGGCATCTTGCTTGGAGATCAGGGCGTCGTTTGCTGAGCCCGCAGCGGCCGTTTGAGACGCGGCAGCGGCATCTGCAGCGGCCTGGGCGCTGGCGGTGGCTTCGTTCACCACGTCGTTGACCGTGGCCTGGCGCGGCGTCGCGTTCTGCACCACCATGACCAGCTCGTCGCCGGTCAGCGGCAATTTAGCCGCGGGCAGCTGCGAGATCTGCTTGGACTGGCCTACCACGGGACCCGTTGCTGCCACCCTAGCCTCCCATCATGCGGCCGACGCGCGCAATCATCTGGCGCGGGCTCGGCGGTATTACCACAGGTGGGGGCGTCCCGTCGACGGGCGGCCAATAGGTGGGGGCGAAATACGCGCCCGTGAAATAGCTACGGGGAAACATCGAGAACCACCGACACCCTGTTGCCTGAACTGTCGACGACGGCCGTGATGCGAACCGTCGAGCCGTCGACCCCGGTTATCTCGATCGGCCCGGCCGGCGAGCCCGCGAGCTTGCCCAGCAGCGCCGCCGCCATGAGACGCTGCAGATCGCCCGCCGTATAGCCGCCTTCCAGAACCTCGGTCCATGGATTTGAGGCGCTACCCGCATCATTCAGCTTCTCCCCCATCGTGCCAGGCGCGTTGTTGGCCGAGGCCAGGGCCGACCAGACGGCGGGCCCGACGTTTGCCGTCGATAGCCCGGTGCCGGTCACCACGATGTCGATCGCCATGTTGCCGTAGGCCGCGATCGTGGCGTCCAGATCGCCGGTGCCGGTCAGATCGAGCCCAAGGTTTGCGATCCCGCTCATAGAGGCGTCGAGATCCCCGGATCCGGTCAGGGCAATGCCTGCGTTGAGCTGCCCTACGATGGTCGCGGCCAAGGTGCCGGATCCGGTGAGAGCGATCCCCATCGCGACGACGAGGGCTGCGGTCGCGTTGAAATCCCCGCTGCCCGTAAAGTCGATCGACATCGGGTAGCTCGGGATCAGGCCGCCGGCTAGGCCGCCGTTGCCCGCGACCCACATTGCCATTTCGCCGACCTTGATCGGCGGGTGGTAGACGTAGGGCAGATATTGCCCCGGGGGATTGGCGGCGCCCTGCTGCACCGTGGCCGAGCCGTCGGCCATGATGAATTTCTCGAACTGGCGGTAGCTGTCGAATTGGCCGGGCAACAGGGCGTGCGCGCTGTGCTCGACCGTGTTCCCGTGATAGATGCGGAAGAAATTGGCTTCCAGCATCACGTCCAACCAAACAGCATGCTTGCCTCGATCAGCGAGTTGGCCGGCGTGGCTGCCCCGGACTTGCCAATCATGTAGATGGCCGCCCCGTCATTGACGCGGCACCCACCGTCGAACCGGTACGGCACGGACTGGCCCAGCACCTGCAGCGGCACTGGCTCGCCGAGCGGCCGGAACAGCGCCACGGTGTACATGCCCGAGGTATAAGTCGCGTTGTTGCGGATCGTCTGGATCGTGCGGATCCCGCTGTCGGCGCCCTGCAGCGGCATGGCCGGGCCGAACTTTCCTGCACCCGTGGCGCCGGTGTAGAGGATGTGCGACGCGGTGGCCGCCGTCTTGCCGATCGGAAGGCTCGGCGTGGTCGGGGTTGCGCGCGCGCCCGTGCCCGCCCCGTTCTGGTAGCCCAGCGAGAGGCCGGGCGTGCCAGCGCCCAGCGCCGTGGCTTGCGGGTTGAAGAACATGGCCTGCACGCCCACGCCGTCGCTGTAGCGCGGCAGGCGCACGTCGACGACGTTCGTACCGGTGCCCGCATCGGTAAACGCGATGGCGGTGCCCGCGATCGCGTTCGCGCGCGACGTGGCATAGCGGCTGGTCGTGGCCGAGACCCGGATCGTGTAATAGTCGGTGCCGGCCACCAAGCCAGTCGGCAGCGCACCGCCCGAGTTGCGGAACCGGACCTTCGACAGGTTCTGGATGTCGTTAGTGTAGGTGCCCAGCAGACCCGACGAGCTCGAGAACGTGGTGGCTTCGCCGCCGCCCGTCGCCGTGCCGTCGTTCCAGGGCCAGATCACGTTCTGCGCCGTCGTCGTGGTGACGCTCGTTACCCGGATCCAGCCCAGGATGTCGACGAACTGCACCCAGAACGGAACCACGGTGCCGGCCGCCGTGTTGAGCATCGCGCTCTCGAGGATCTTGAAATCGTCGCCGGCCGCCCCGACGTCGCCGCCGTGATAGAGCGAGCCCGCGTTGGCCGTCTGGTCGGAGAGCGAATTGAACAGCAGGTTGGTCCCAGTGTCGAAGATCGCGTCGGCCTGCGGAAACCCACCGCCGCGCGCCAAGCTGTGCCACTCGTTGGCCACGGCTACAGCGGTCGGGTTGAACTGCTTGGACATGAGGGTTTGGAACCGCTTGCCCAGCACCGACATTGCGTTGAGCCTGTTATCCAGGCCTGAGAAACCGCCCATTTAAGCCTCCACCCAATATGTTTTAAGTTGGCCCTCGATGACTGCCCCGGACAACGAGCCCAGGGGCGTGCACACCATCGACAGGTAGGCGTCGTCTTGGATCTGCTCGGTGATGCCCAGGTGGCGCCACATATCCCAGTCCGACGGGTTGACGTTCTCGTAGTTGGCGAACGGGGTCAGCGGCTTCACCAGCACGGCCGCAAGGTTGCCGGCGTCGGGAGTAAAAAACTCGATGCTCTCGATCGAGCGCACCCCGCCGTCGCCCTGCTGCAGCGGCACGAAGGTTCCTGGGCAGCCCAACGTGGCCGGCGCCGAGGTCGCGATCGTGCCAAGTGCTGTCTGAGTGTTCACGGTGCAGATCGCTGAAAGGCGCCCCGCGACGCCGCGCGAGTTCGTGTAGTTCACCCGGAACGTGACGCCGCCGACATAGGGGAACTGCTCGACCATCATAATCTGCACGCCCTCGCCCGTCGTGTGACGGGGCAGCGGGACCGTGTTGATCAGGGTCTGCACGTCCTCCATGGGGATCAACGGGTAGTACAGCAGATAGTCGAGGAGCTGCAGCGGCATCGGGCAGGCTAGGGCGGTGGTCGAGAAGATCGTCATGCCGCCGACGAACTTTTTGAAGGCGCTGCCCTTGTCCTCGCCATGGTCAAGCCCGCCGTCCGTGCTGCGGCGCAGCGCGCGCGACGTCAGGGACGCCCCATCGGTGTAGTAGTTTGCCGCGGGGAAGCGGCCGAACACGGTAAGGTCGATCGCGATGCCCGAGGCGGTGACCACCGACGGGTTCTTGATCCAGGGGCGCACCAGCGAGCGGCCGAGATCCGGCGCCTCAAAGAGCTTCTTGTGGGTCAGCATCAACCACCGTCCTGGGCGGGCGGGGCCTCGGCGGGCTCCTCCGGCTCCTCGACGAACGGTGCGCGACAGGCGCACGCCACATAGGCGTCCCCGGCCTCGACGCGCGTTACCAGCCCGCAGTTCGTGCAGGTGTAACGCACGATCGGCACGGTCAGACGCTCCGACCGGTCAGATTAGAAAGGAACTGCCGCACCGTCATGGTGAGGCGGATCGCGGCACGCCGAGGCGCTGGCATTTCCTCGAGCGTGCCTTTGCCGCGCAGCGTCACCTTGCGGTTGGCCCAGATCTTCGCCGTCGTGTGCTCGCACGAAAACCGCTTCACCGGTTCGCCTTCGGTCAGCTTCATCACCTGGACGGGCTTGCCGCAGACCGAGCACTCGTAGAGCGGCGGAAAACGGTTTTTGAGGCCTTCCAGCATTTAGGCCTCCGTGATCGTGATAGCGCCGGCCGGGAAACGCGGTTGGATCTGGTTGGAGACCGCGATCGGCGCATTGAGATCGCCGTAGTGCCAAACCTCGCCGGCCCCGGCACCCTTGCCGGTCGCGGCCGAGGTCAGCGTATTACCGGTCACGCCACATTGCGTACCTTCGACCGGGTTGGTGTTCGCGATGGCCCCGCCGCTTGCCGCGTCCCAGCCGCCGGTGGTTCGGGGCACGGTCGGTCGAACGTAGTTCGTGTAGGTGGCTTCGGCCGTGGCGAGGGTCGAGGAGATCGTGTAGCTCGCGGTGGCGAACGCCAGCTGAACAACCGTGATGGGCGAGGACGCAGCGTTATCCGCCACGTTGGCCCAGGCCACGGCCCGGTACATGAGATTGAGGATGTTGTTGGACGCGGCAGTAGATTTCGGCATCGACTATTCCTCCATTGCCGCGCGTATCCGCGCCATTCGGGCCTCGAGCGCCTGCTTCGCCTCGTCCAGCTTTTCCTGGTCGGCGATCAGCGCATTGCGATCGTCGAGCACGCGCTGGGCCGCAGCCTGCAGCTCAGCGTCGCGGCCGTCAAAGTAGGCGGCCTTCTGATCGGCCATGGCCACGATCTCGTTGTGGCGTGCGGCGAGCCGCTTTTCGCGGTCGTCGAGTTCGGCCTGGCGCGCATCTGTCACCGTTTCGCGATCGGCTGCCGCTTTGATCGCGCGGTGAGCCGCTTCCATTTTGTCGGCCGCTGCCGTGGTCTTGGTCTCGAGCTCGACCTTGGCGAGGTCCAGAGCCATTTCGCGATCGGCGACGTCTTGGACCGTCTTGCTGAGCTCGGCGCTGGCGGCCGCGGCCTGGGCCAGGGTCGCCTTCGCCTGTTCCTCGGCGCGGGCCAGGGTGTCGAGCCGGGCGCGATACTGTTCGGGATCGGCAAGCAGCAATTGGAGCGCCGCCATCGGATCCGAGGGTGCCGCCGCTGGTGCCCCGCCTGCTGCCATCATGGCTTATGTCCCCAAAATCACGGCGCACTTGGCGCCTTCGACCACGCCGAAGAACCGGGTCTCGCCCGCCGCCATGCGCGTGTCGGCGTTCGTAGCCGTCGGATCTGCCCCGGCGGCCGATCCGAACTTGATGTGCATGATGCTGTCGGTGTGCACCATGACGAAGCGGGTGCGCGCGTTGAAGCTGGCCGAGGGGGCCGAGGCGCCCGTGTTGACCAGCTTCTGCACGGCAAGGGCGGGCTCTTGGCCCGCCTGCACGATGTAGCCGTTGGCCGCTTGAGCCATGTTTTCGTATTCGCTGATATAGGCGAACGCCATCGGGCAGCCCTCCTAGATCAGTTTGTGATCTGCTTCCAGTCGGTGTTGGTCGGGCCGGTCGACATCCAGTAGGTGCTGTCGCTGGTCCGAAAATAGAACTGACCGCGAAACGCGGGAAGCACCGCGCCCGACGGAGAGCCTGCGCCCTCGACGTCCAGGTGGAGTGCGCGGTGGCGCTCGGATGCCACGCTTTCGGCGGCGGGGATCGCGTCGTTGACGACTGCTTCTATGGCCATTGGGGCGGCTCCTCGGTGAGGACACAGGGAAGGCCGCACAATAAACGGAACCGGGCGCCAAGTCTAGGGCTGGTGTCTCAGGTGCGCCCCATCCACGATCCGTTGCCCCCTGACCGGATGCCCATGAGCGCTTTTTGCACCGAGGTCAGCTTGGTCGGGATCATCTTTTGGGCCACGGGCTCGGCAAAGGTGAAGGCCAGGGCGTCGCCGCTGTCGGGGCTCGCCAGGCCCCGTTTCTTCATGTCCTTCTTGCGCTCGATCTGGTAGCGCTCGCGCTCGTCGTAGCCGTATTGCGGCCCGATCAGGTCGTCGGTCAGCTCCTGATCGTCCTCGAGGCAGCCCCCGGCCTTCAACCAGTCCCGCATCTGGACCCAGCACTCGGCGCGCTTGTTGAAATAGCGATCGTCTTGCAGGGCGGTTTCGCCCGACACCACCGCGAACACGGAGAAGCCCATTTGCCGCAGGCGATCGACAACGCCGGCGCCGATCCCCACCACGTCGACGAAAATATGGTCGATCCCGAGCTCACGCACCTGTTCGGCCACCAGGGCGGCGAGCTGCATCGTGTCGCGCTCGCGGTAACGCTTGATGATCTTCATGTAGTTGTGCTGGCGGAAACAGATGACCGATTGGTCGTCGCCGTCGCGCGCCACGTCGACGCCCAGTAGCTTGGGCCACCCCGCCAGCTCCTCCTCGCTCGGCTTGCGCCGCTGCTTGGCGAGCTCGACCAGCTCGCTCGAGATCAGCTGGTTCGAGGCGGCGCGGGGGAACTGGCCTTTGACGCGGACGCGCACAAAGTCGCTGTCCTCGCCGTAGTCCTCAATCCATTTCTGGATCTGGCGCCGATCCGCCATCTTGGCGGTGCGGCTGTCGATCTGCTTGTGGATCCAGCGGTGCTTGAACTTGCCGAAGCACTCGCGGAACCGGCCTGTATTGAGATTGGGGTTGCCGAATACGATCCACATGGCGCCGGCCGTGGTCATAGCGCCTTCGGTGGCTTCCCAAATACTGTCGTCGATGATCGCGGCTTCGTCGTAGATGATCAGGATGTACTTTTCGTGGGCACCCTGGAACGCGACGGAACGCTCTTTCGACCACGGGATCGCCTCGGCCTTCCAGGTGTCGGCGTGCCCGACCCGATAGAACTGGGTCGCGGTCCATTTGAACCAGCTATTGCACCGCCCGACTTTGTTCCACTTGGCGACCTCGCGCCAAGTCTTGCCGCTGAGCTGGCGCATCGTGTTGGCCGTCACGATGATTTGCGGGTTTGGGTGCACCGCAATGAACCAGATCACGATCCATGCGATCAGCGCCGTTTTGCCGATCCCGTGGCCGCTGGCCACCGCGATCTGCAGGCCTTCTGCGGCGTTGCCGCCTTGCTCGATATGCTTGGCGATCGTGTTGAGGACGTCGATCTGCCATTTGTCGGGGCCGTCCTGGCCGGCCAACGGGCCGACGCCCCATTCCCAATTCAAATAAACGAAGGCGAGCGGATCGTTCCACGTCAAGGCCACGGCATCGGTGAGGCTTAGATCCTCGCCCGGTGCCGTGACTTGGTTCGGTAGTGATGCGTCGTCAGTCGGTTGAAGCGCTGCCGTCATTGCCGGATGATGCACCAGACACGGTATCCGGCGCAACCGGGGCCGGAACAGATGTCTCGATCGCGAGGCCGGGCGGGGTGAACGGGGGCTGCATCGGCACGCCCATTGCCACGTCTGTTACCGCGTGCTGGATCTGCGGCTGCTCGAACGTGTTGAGCAACCGGGCCACATGGCTGGCGAACTCTTGCGCGGCAAGATAGCCGCCGGGCGCAAGGGTAATGCCGGTGACATCGAGCGCAAGGGCGTGGCCCGGCTTGCGGATATACATGGCGGGGCGGCCATCTTTGAGATAGGCCTTGGTTTCCCAATCGTCATTCATGGTCGCGTTTCTCCTCGGGTTGTAGCTTTGCTGCGCTGTCGTAGCACAGCTGGGCGTGGGTGCTGCAATACGGGAAGCCGGGCACCGCCACGGTTCCGCACTTGCAGTCGTCGCGGGCCGTGGGCACGCCGACGATGTACTGGCATTTTCTGGGGCTCGGGCCCGGGGCGGTCCAGTTGGTCGACATCGCGTGGTAGATCCCCAAGTTGTGGCGCCCACCGCGCCGTTGAACGGTCGCGCGTTTGAAACCTTCCATGTTCATCAGCTCCTTCCAGCTTGATGAACATATGTTCTAGCGGTTCGGAACATATGTCAAGCCCCGGGCGTTGCACCGATCCAAAGCCGCTTATCCCTCTACGTTGCGACAGTTGTTCGCGCCCGGGGCCCGGCAGATCAGCACTTCTTGCCGCCGCCTTTGCTTTTCTTTTTCACGCCAACCACCCCCTCTCAGTGTTTTGGCCCGGTCGGATTGATGGGCCATGTCTGATCGCCGCCCGGCCGATCGGCGCGGAGTGCGGCGACGAAGCTCTCGAGCGTGTAGGCGAAACCGGGTCCATTTTGCATGGCCTGGGACAGATCCGCCATGACGGCTACGGCGTTGGCGAATAGGGCACTTGCCTCGGCGCGCTGGGCCTCGGAGTAGGTGAAGCGCCGGCCGACGACGTGGATCCCGGCATGGCGCATCAGGACATCGACGACGATTTCGGCCACGTCGTAGAGCCGATCGTCGGTGCGAACGATATGGACCTCGGGCTGGGTTACCATGCGACGATCACAAGCAAGTCGCTGGGCCGGTCGAGCGCGGAAAGACGGATCTCGATCAGGTTCACATACTTTACGGTGTCGTCGATCAGGACCTGCATATTGACCAGCAGATCCAAGATCGGCTTGATCAGATTGTCGAGGTCGCGCGCCGCCGAGACCCTGGCGACGTTTACCAAAATTCGCACGTTGGCCAGCTGATCCCCCGGCACGCCCTTCATCGAGTTGGGCAGGGTGAGCCGCTGGCGGTTGATCTCCCAGCCCGCTTCCGCTCGCCAGCTCTTGTACTTGGTGCTTGGCACCCGGCCGCCGCTCTTTTTGTTGGCGAACAGATTGTTGGTCGATGGCGGGAACGTGAGGTTAAATTCAAGACGTGACATGGGACCCTCCTATCCCCGGACCAAACGATTACGGGTCCTGCAGGTCAAGCGCTTTGCGCTCGTTTTCCAGCCGGATCTCCTGGATGATCGCCATCACGGCATGGCACTCCTGGCGCAGATAGACCAGACCGGCGTGCGGCCCGCACGCTTTGAGCACGCCGACCACGACGGCCTGGGGGAACTCATTGAGTAGATCCCGCACATACCTGGGCATCCGGTCGTGCTGCGACATGCGCAGTCGACGATCGAGCTGATCTTGCTTCATATCCCCTGCCGCCCCCGCCGGATCTGCTCAGCCGTGGCCAAAAGGATCTCGGCCGGCGTGTCGGGGTCGTGTTTGCTGAGCGCCAGATCGGCGATCACGATGCCGTACTCGACCATGAGGCGCCGGATGTTGGGGGGATAGCTATCGTGGGCGCGCATCTTGCGCTCAGCGTTCCATTTCGAGGCAGACAGTTTCTGCTCGTCGGTCGCGGGCTTGGTTCGATAGGGGCGGAACTCTGGCATGGCGGAACCCAACGATTTTGGGGGTGCGTGGTCAATAACGAAAATTTCGCTTGCGAGGCCCTATCGACAATCGTAGGCCTGATCAAGTTGAGATCCCTGGTCCCCCTGGGGGTGGCTGTATCTCAACGGCGCGTGCCGGTCTCATGGGCTGGGATGCGTGAAAACGGCCGGCAGCCACAGGGCCCCGGGTCGCAGCCTGCGGGGCCGAAAATGCCGGTAACCCGGGGGTCTGGTGCCGAGCGCAAAGCGTGCTCCACTGGACCCCCGGCCGTGAATTTAGGGACGCGCTGGGCTCGCCGGGGGGCTTGCCCCAGCGCTAGGCGGCCCCTGGACCTGAATGGAACGCAGGATCCGGGGGCCGCCGCTTTTACGCCGGCTGTTCGTTGCGAAACAATCCTTTTCCGGCAACAAAGCCCGTCGGTTCGACCGGCTCACGCGGCTGGCCCAGGGCCAGAAGCCGGCGCTCGGCCAGGACGCGGATCGTGGCGACGTCGGGCAGTTCGCCCCCGCTTTTCCGGCATACCGTGGTGGCAAGCGCCACGATCTCGAGCAAGTCGCGCGCCCAATCCGCCAATTCCTCGGTGCCCATGCGCTGGAACACCGCAAGTTTTGCGTCGCGTGCGCGCCTATCCTCGGCCTCTTTAACGGCGTCGTTGATTTGACGGGTCCGCGTGACGATCAGCGCCTGGGCCCGCCCCGCCAGCTCCGCGAGTTCAGAACCTGTCGGGCGTATGCCCTCAATCTTGCCGTTTGAAGCATTGAGCTCGACCAAAAGCTCGCAGATCGGACGTACCGGTATGTGTTCCGGCAAGCGGTTTATCTGGGTTGGGATGCGCTTGCTCCTCTGCTCGTTGAGCGCTATCTGCGCTGCTTCGATGCTCGATTTACTCGGCGCCGACCAGACCCTCTTTTGTGCCTCGGTCAGCGTGCCGAACTGCGGTTTTTTCTTTTTGCTCACGTCGTTTTCTCCTTTTCCGTAGGTGCGGGCCGCAACATGCAGGCCCAGCTTTGCACCCAGTCGAATGTTGTCCAGCCGCGCGCCGATCCGAGCTCGTGGATCGAGGATCCGACCCCGCCGCTCAGGCCCGAGAAGCCGTCGCAAAGCAGCAGCAGGTGATCGTTCGGGCCGGTCTCGTCGATCGCGGCCTTCATCGCGCGCTGGTGGATCCGGTGCCACACCCACATGGCATCGAACAGGATCTCGAGCTCGGGCCCGGTCTTGCCGGCCAACAGCTCGCCCTGCATCGAGAGGGGCACGCCGCGCACGTCATCCCAGACCACGTTCAGCGGTTTCGTGACGTCGATCATTTTTGCGCCTGCGAAGCGACGTGATCCGCGACGCACTGGGCCAACCCGGGCAGGGCCTTTCCGATCTCAGCGTCGGTTAGTTTGGTTTTGATGGCGACACGCAACTTTTCGCGTTCCGCCTGGATACCGATCCAACCGCCCGCCAACATGCCGACCAAAAGACAGATCAGGGCGAACGCAGCCGCGCTGCCGCCGCTGATCTCAAGTTCGCCGTTACGGTTGCTCATGGCGCTTCCTCCCACGGGATATGTGCGACCTGGGCCAGGCGCTTGGCGATCCAGTCGCCATACGTCATGCCGTAGGCCTTCTTGAACGCGATATGGATGGCAGCGACCGAGACGCCGAGGTCGACGGCAACCAGCTTCACCGGCTCGCCCCGGCAGACCCGGGCCACCGCGGCTGCATGGTCAAATTTTCTCTGGAATGGCATGTCACGCTCCGTTTTTTTGGTAGGTGATGCAGGCGCAGCCGTCGCGCAAGCACCGTTGGATGTGGGGGCAGTTGCTGCAGATCCCGACCGGGTTAACCGTCCGAGGGCCGCCGAGAACGCCGCTGCTCAGCGCGCCCTGCGTGTAGACCACGATCATTTCCAGGGCCAGCCGCTGCCGCTTCAACGCCTCGGCCGCTTCGGCCATCAGCACGCGATCGACGCTTGGCGTAGCAGCCGCACGCGCCAGCTTTTCCTCGAGCTCTAGGGTCATGTCAGCCCTCCAACCCGGCCCGGACCAGCACGATCCCGACCAGAAACAGCACCCCAGCACCCGCCGCGAGAGACGCAAGCTGGCCGCACCGCAGCGACGGTCGAGCCCATTTCAGCTCCCGCCCCACCCAGCCCCAGACCGTCACACTTGCCACGATGAAAAAGCCGCCCAGCCACGCCACGCCCATCGCCAGCTCCCATTCCTTCAAATTTTTTCGGACCCCAGCGGCCCAGATGGGACCCAACGATTAAAAATGGGGGGGGTCAATATCAAATTCTGGAAAAGTGCCGGACTTTCACCGGCTGTCGCATCGCTCGCGGGCAGGCTACCCGGATCCAGGTTCGCGTCTGCCTTAACCCCGCTTTCCGCTGCCACCCGCCATCCTTTGGGTCTGAACCCTGGCAAGGTCGCGGTCGATCTCGTGTGACGCGGGCTGGACGCTACCCCAGCACTTGACGGTGCCACCACGTTGACCCCGGGCGTTACCCCGGATACGGCCCGATGATCATACCCTCGGGCAGGCTTGTGCAGGCTCAGTCCGCTCATACTGCACTTAGCGGGTTCGCTCCCCCGCCGCCGCGTCACAAAGGCACCAAACGATTTCCAAACCCCCGGCGCAACCCCAAAATTTTTTCGACCCCCCACCCCAGGGGCCAAACCTTTTCATGAGGGGTCACGCTCGGGTACCATACCACATACCCCCAGCATGGGACCCGCGCGCGATCGCGATGGTACCCCCGCCCCCGCCCCGTGCCGTGCTGCCGCCGCCGCTGTCGCCGTCGGCCGGTGGTGCCGATCTCCCCCCTCTCCCCTCTCGGTGCCGGTCGGGACGGGGTTCGGGGTCGGATCTCGGTCGAAATGCGATAACCTTTATTATCGGAACGCGCCTTTTGTGCGGGATCAACGGCTTAGCCGTGGTGCCCCCCTTCCTTTGTCTCGAATTCGGCGTCGATCACTACATCTTGTGTCCGTCGGGCCGCTCTTGCTCGGTCGAGCGCCGTCGCCAATGGGTCGCCGAGGCCTTGGCGCTGGTCGGCGTTGGCGCGGTCTGCCCGTCGCAGTTCCTCAAGCCGAGGGTCGAGAAGCCTGCCGGTGAGCTGCGCGAACAGTTTGCGGTCTCGGGCGCCTTCCTGCCCCACAACCTTCATGGACGCCACCAGCGCCTCGTTGAACGCCTCTTGATGCGCGGAGAGGTCGCCAGCCCAGTAGCTACCGATTGCCTCGCTCATTTGGCGCCGCAAGTCACGGAAACGGTTGACGGACAGGTGGCAGACCTTGGCTAGGGCTTTGGTGTCGTGCTTGGCGAAATGCACGCTCGTACAGGCCAGCCAGACGCGGGCCGCACTGGTCGCGGATCGGCCAAAGCGGGTGAAATCGGGTGGCTGGCTGGCCCCCACGGCGGGCAGGACGGTCGATAAATCGACCAGATTTTGCCCGTTCCCCGGGGTAAGTTCGTTTTCGAGGTCTCGTTGGATGCCTTTTGGGCTTTCCCGGGGGAAGCTGAGTTTGGGGTGAGTGGGGGGCTTTGCGGTGGATTGGGTCTTTGGGGGCGGGAAGTCGGGTAGATCGTCAGCGAAGTGAGGGTCTGCGGTTGGTGCGAACAGAGGATCGTCGAGCAATTCGGCTGGGGCGGCAGCGTCGGCAAGGGTTGGTTGGTGTGTGGTTTGGTGGTTGGCTGGGGCGGCTTTTTTTTGGGGTTCGGTTTGGGGGTCGCGCGCGGAGAAGACAGATACAGGTCTCCCCCCTACCCCCCTCGTGGGATTTACACTGGTCTGGGGGGTGGAATAGGTGGTTTCGGGGTCTTGTCCGGGTTCTGGGTCGCGGCTCGGGGGCTTCTTGCCGGTGAAATCGGGCGGAAACGGGGGCTGGGCGCGTTTGTGGGGGGTCTGGGCTACCCCTGTAGCTGGGGGGGTCTCTCTCGCTTCTGTAGGGCCGGTCTCCTGCGGTCGCGGTTCGACGGCTCGGGCTTGGGCCTTGGGTCCGGGCACGGCTAGGGGGCTTTTCCCCCGGGAACGGGCGGCTTCAAGCGCTGCGGTAAGTGGGTCCGTCATTGGGCTGTTTCTCCATGTTTGGGGTCGCGTCGCTATGATAACAGGGGGATTGAGCCTGTTCCCCCCGGTTATTTCCTTACGAATTACGCCGCTGTTTTCAACGGGTTAACACAAGTCAAGCATTTTGTTGGTGACAGTTCCCCCGGGAAAATGCGATGGTTCTTTCGAGGGGTTGGCGTCGCGGCTGGCCCCATCAACGGCAGGAAGGAGCCAAAACACCATGGAAACCATTACTCGTATCAACGATGCACTGTTCTCGCCCCGCTATGGGCGGCTGGTGCTTTCGCGGCGCTGGCACACGGGGCTTGGCGACGTGTGCCGCCTCGTCACGCTGGCCACGGGGCTGCTGACCATCGGCTTCGCCGCCGGTTACGCCCTCACCCGTTTCTTCGCCTCGATCTAAGGGAGGGCGCCGCCATGTTGACCAGCAACACCCAATTCGACGAACTGATCTTCGAGCGGGGCGAGGCCTTGGCCCTGTACGACGTCGCGACCGGGCTGCGCGGCGGCTTCGCCGCTGCGCTCTACGACGCCTTTCTGGTCGCGGATCAGGACAACAAGACGCGGCTGCGCTGCGAGTTCCCCGAGCTGCTGGGGGATCGCGCCGCCCATGCCAAGCGCCTCGACGTGCTTTCCCGGCTGCTGCAAGTCGAAAGCGTAGCCCACGCCATCAAAAACCACCTGACGCAGATGGACAACGACGGTCGGATCGGCAGCCCGCTGCGCGACGAGGTCGGCACGATGATCAACATGCTGGGCCAAGCGCTGGGCAGTTTCAAACCGCTCGATGCGACGATCAGCGTCGATAACGTGATGGGCTGACCGCCCTACGGGACCGGGGCCACGCGCCCCGGTCTGGTAGGTCGGGCACCCGCTCGACTGAAACTAGCCGGAAGGAGCCAAACATGAGAACCGGACACAACACCCCTTGGGGACAAGCCGATCACGTCGATACGCAGTACCCGATCCGTGGCCCGCACGCTGGGGACCGCTCGCGCCCCATCTTCCTCGTTCACACCCCCAGCCATGGCGGCATCTTCGTGCCGCCCAACGTGCTTGGCGCCATTCCCGCAAAGGTCCTCGCTTCGACCTTCGCCGGTGGTCAGGGTATGCGCGGCTGGTTCGAGGAGGACTGCGACGTCGCGGCGGTCTACGCCTTCCTGCCCGACTATTTCCACGCCGACACCATCGAGCGCGTTATGCCCCGCATCCGTGATGCCGCCACGCGGGATCGGGTCGGGATCGAACACGCCATTGTCGAGGCCTTGAACGCGCGCGCCGCCAAGGTGGCGACATGAGCTACGAGAAGATGAAAACCGGGCGCCGCCCCCGCTTGTCGCGCCGCAGCCGCGCCAACATGGACCGACGCATCGAGCAGGCCCAGCGCATCTGCGAACTGCACGAAGAACCGGCCCAGGACTACGCCGCGACCGATCTGATCTGCAACCTGCTGCACCTGTGCCGCGAGCTACACGGCATGTCGCCCGACGACGCGATCCGCATGGCGCGGATGCACTACGACGCCGAAGTCGCAGGGGAGGACTGAACATGCCCAAGTTCACCGTTCCCGCCTCGCGCATCATCAAGGTGGTGCAGATCGGGGCGATTGAAATCGAGGCCATCGACCGGGATAGCGCAATCGCCGCGCTCAGCAAAGGCGAGGGCAGTTTCGTGCCCGACGACTACGAGCCGTTGGGCGACGCCATCGAGACCGAGACGCCTATCGCCTACGGAAACATTCGTTCTGAACTTATGGAGGTCTGACCATGGGTGCCAGTTACATCGACCTGACCTATCCGGGCAGCATGTCGGAGAAGGACGTGAGGGACAAATTCGCGTCGGATCAATCCAACTGCCGTTACGAGAACGGGCACAGCTATAGCGGCGGGATCGGCATGGCAAACGGGATCAAATTTACCGGCCGAACCTTTGCGACCCAGGCCGAGGCCGAAACATGGACGCAGGACAACGCCGTCAAGTGGGAGGCCGCGCAATGCTCGCGCGTGCGGCTCGAACCCGACGACAACGGCTTTTGGTACATCGGCGCGTGGTGCGCGTCCTAGTCGTGGCGTTCGACGTGTGGGGCCGATCCGTCGGCCTCACATTCGAGCATCCCGCTCGACCTTGAGGAAGGAACAAGGACATGACGACTGAGACCATGGAAAAACCTGCCATCGCGGCAGACGCCAAGATCGAACTCCGCGCCATCAAATACGCCGCCTTTGCCAGCGAGGAGACATCGTGCTTCGAGGCCAAGGTGTATCTCGACGGGCTGTTCGTCGCCGTCGTCTCGAACGAGGGCCGGGGCGGCTGCAATATGTGGCACACCAAGGCGCCCGGGATCGAGGAGAAGCTGACCGCGTGGGCCAAGGCCAACGAGCCGGTCGAATATCTCAACGCCGAGTACAAGGCGAACAACGATCCGATGGACCGCGACGCCGATAGCCTCGTGGATCGGCTGCTGACCGAGTGGCTGGTGCTGCGCGACATGCGCCGCGCCTTCAAGACGAAGCTGCTGTTCACCAAGGCCGACAAGCCGGGGCTGTATGAAACGACGTCGATCAAGGCGCCGATGATGGCCAAGCTGGCCGATCCGGCGAACCGCGCCGCGATGGTCCCCAACATCCCGCACGATCGCATCTTGAACTGGATGCCCGAGGCCGAGGCCTTGAAGGTCTATCTCGCCAACGGCAAGCGGGAGTTCTGAGCCATGGCGCAAAGACCCTGCCCCTGCGGCTCCGGTCTGCCATCGTCCTGGGTCAACGACGCGCGCGGCATCCCCGTCGCGCGGGTCTGCGACCGCTGCGAGAACGAGAAGCTTGCCCGGTATCGCCCGGAAATCTTCACCAACCCCAGCTACCACGCCGACGAGCAGATCGAGGAGGACTGAGCCATGCCTGACGACAAGATTGTGTTCGACGAGCAATACAACGCCGTTTCATTCGTGGGCCGCGATGCCGTCTCGGTCTACGCCAACGCCAACCTCGCCATGCACTTGAAGCTGTTTGCGAGGACCGGGATCAGGCCGACGCGCGGGGTCGGGCCGAAGCAAATGCTGGCCATGGCCGGCAAGGTCACGGGCAAGACCTACAAGCGCAAGGACTGCCTCGCCGCCGCCGACGATCTGCTCAAGTGGGTCGCGGAAATGAAGGCGGCTTTGCCCCACGAAACCGAGAAGCGCTGACCGTCCGCAGACCGGTGCGCTCAGACCATCGAGCGCAACGGCCTGCGGAAGGGCAGGAGAAAGAGGATCAGATGTTCGTCGAACTCAACAAAGGGAACACCGCCATCGTGCGGCTGCGCGCGCCCTACCTGTTTCGCGACGGGGTGCAAGGCGTCGATGAAACCGTGCACACGCTCGCCGATCCGCGCGCGATCAGCTACGCGGCTGCCGTGTTCTGCATGAACAACCAAGTCTCGCCGCGCATGATCGAGATCGCCGTCACTTGGCCCGAACGTCCCGCCCCGGTCGAGCGCGAAAGCGCCTCGCTCGTGTGCATGGTGCGCCTGGGCGCCAAGGTCCGCCACAACACCGCCGTTGGGAGGGTCTGATGGGCGAGCGCAATTACCAATTCAATCTCGGCTCGTGGGACATAACCGCCGACGATTTCGACGACGCCAAGCGGTATCTGCTCGACGATCTGGCCGAGTATGTCGATGACAGCTACCTCGCGCGGGACGAGGAACCCGACACGACGCTGTTGGGCGCCGCGAAAGCCTTTCGCGCTGCGCTGCCCGAGCCCAAGACCAAGAAGCGGCTGGCGCTGTGGGCCGCGCTGGGCGACGCCATCACCGCCGCCGAGAAGCGTCTGGCCGACAGGCCGAAGGGCAGCGTGACCATCGCGCTCACCCAAGAGCAGCACTCCACGGTGCTGGCCGCGCTGCGCCGCTGGCAACACCACATCGACGGCACCGCCGCCGATCACGAAGGGCTCGACGAAATCGCGACGTGCGCGGGCGACCATGACGCGCTGACCAGCGAGCAGATCGACGATCTGTGCGGGCACATCAATGACGCCGATCCGGTGGAGGGCTAAGCCATGGACATCAAAATGCTGCGCGCCGTCATCGACGACATCGAGAAGAACCTTGAGGGCGAGGGGTACACCGTAACGGTGTTTACGTCGGGCACCTTCCCCTATCCCAATGTCGCGCTGCGTCGCCCGGCAGACGGGATGCTGATCGGCGATCAGGCCTTGCCGAACGGCAAGTGCCTGCCGATCTGGATCGACCTCGCCCACATCACCGCCATTCGATTGGAGGACTAGGCCATGACGAAAGCCGAACTGATCTTGCTGACCGCGCGCGTCATGCGCGCCAATTTCGATCACCGTCGCATCATCGAGCTTAACGGCAAGCCACTACCTTACGCCGCGACGCCCGAACAAGCCGCTCACCAACTCGGCAAGCTGCTGCGGCTCGCGACCAAGCTCGCGCGCCTCGCCGTGATGGTGCTGAACGCGCCGACACCGGAGGAACGACAGGCGATCTCGGGCCACGAAGAAAAGGCGCGTGCCAAGGCGAAGGCCTTGGCCGACAGCCTGGGCATCGGGATCGAGTTCAGCGACGAGGACGTGCGGGGCTTCCCGGTGTTCCTCAAGCTGCCCAACAACCCCAGCAACTCGCCGCGCGACATCGGCTGGGGGATCGGCTGATGGCCAAGAAAAAAGACAAGCGGTTCGACCGCGCGCACGCCAAGTCGAAGCTGCCCAAGGAGTTCACCCGCACCCGGCTTCGCGCCCTTCTGTCTATCGACAAATGGGGGGGAGGCGGTTCCGGCCTCTATCCTGCGGTGCGATGGCTGTCGAAACGCGGCTACATCACCTACGGGCCGTTCCCACGCAGCTATCCGGGCGGTAGCACGTCGCACTCGTACAGGATCAACGAGAGCGGCATCCAAGTTCTGGCGTTGCTGCGCGCGCCCTATGCGGTCTCGTTCGTACCGGGGATGCCAATGCGCAAGCTGACGCAGTACGAGGAGCTGTCGCGATGCGGAGGCGTGATGCACAGCATTGCCGGCACGCTGCGGCTCAACGAGAACGGGGCCGTGTTCTTCTTCCCGGCAGACGACTACGACATCATCAACTCGATCCTTGGAGAGGAGTAACAACCATGGGCGATAGAACAAGCTGCTACCTGATCGTGGGCGGGAACGTGACGCACGCCGGGATGCGCGCGATCATGAAGGCTATCGACAACGATCTCGGCGAGACGGGCGACGAGCTGCCCGACGAGGGAGAGGTTGCCGATTTCGGCGAGTTCAACGAGGTCAATTACGGCTCGATGCCCGACGAGCTTTTCGACGCGCTCATGGCAGCCGGGGCCTCGTTCGAGTGGAAATGGTGCGCCGGGGGCGACTACGGCGAGGGCTATCAGCGCTACATCCCTGGGCCTTCCGTCGATGTGCCCAAGACCGTGGGGAACATCCCCTCGTTCTTCACGCTCGAACGCGAGGAGGTTGTGTCCGTCGTTCGCTTGCTTGCAGCCGACGCGGCGGGGCGGACGATACGGGACGTCATCGACGAATTGGATATTCCCGACGACGTGCCAGCGCTTCACTACATCGACGAGGACGACGCCGATCCGGGTGCGGAGCCAAAACCCGGCCCGCTTGAATGGTACACCGTCGTCGGCGTGCATGAGAGCGGCGACCGTTACTGCGACCACATCCAGGCGACCTCGACCGAGCAGGCCGAGGAGAAGGCGTGCAACGAAAACCCCGGCCTTCGCGTCGCGTCGGTGTTTGCGGGGCAACTGACAGCCATCGACAAGGGCTAGGGCGCTTGACGATCGCGGGCGCTACGGCGCCCGCTTTCGCCAGCCGCTCAAGGTTGGGTTTTCTGGAAGGAGAAAAAGATGTCTTTGGTGAAACTCAAAAACGAGATTGTGAAGGCGTGCGCCGCCGCACTGGCCACGCACCTTGGCCGTCCCGTCATCGTGACCGGCGAACTGAAAGGCCACCGCATCACGGTGCGGGTCGGCGCCACGGGCCAGCCCCTGTATCGCCCGAGCTGCTACAGCTTCGACCGCTTCGACGGGCGCGTGCATACCGTGTTCAGCGTCACGCTGTTTGCTGGCGATCCCGCCGAGACCGCCCACGGTCGGGAAATCCTCGCGCTGGCCAAGGCCACCGGCAACAAGGTGATCGCCGACAAGGGCCACACCGGCTCGATCCTCGCGTTCTTCGAGAACCGGGCCGACGATCTGCACGTCACAGCGCTCAAGCTCGAATACGAGCGCACCGGGCTGCAACCGAAAGAGCAGGCCAAGCAGACCGCGCCCGTGGCCGTCGAGATCGCGGTGCCGGCATGAGCAGCGCCGAGAACATCGCGGTTCGCCCGCCGCTGCCCACCCTGTTCGAGCGGCACCCGCTGCCCTGGTCCTGCGAGCCCACCAACCAACAGGGCTTCCTCGACGCCAACGGCAAGAACGTCGAGGAGTGCGAGAGCCTGGATGACCTGTTGGCCGTCATGGCCTGCATGAACTACACGGGCTTGCTCTACCACGCGCTGGCCATGCTGGTTCCCGACTACGACGCGCTGCGGGTCACCAGTCGCGACCCCGACAAGGCGATCTCGCCGCCGATGTCGCTGGTCATGGCTCGCCACGTCCTCGAACTGGCGGATCGCGAGCTGCCGCTTGCCGTCCGTCGCCCCAAGCCCCAAGCCCCCAAGATCGAACCCAAGAAGGAGTAGAACAGCCATGTCGAAACGTCCCACAAGATCCAAGCTGCCGCTGATCGCCTACTGCAACGCCAAGGGCGTGATCGGCTTTGGCCGCGTCATGCCGGCCGGGATGCTGCCCATCATCAGCGGCCGCGCAAAGTGGCTGCGCGAAACGATGTCGGCAATGTCGCGCCACGCCTACGACGGCAAGACGCTGCTGGTCCCAGGCATCCCCGAGGCAAACAACCAGGCCGAGGGCGTGAAGGCGCTGATCAAGTTCCGCAAGTGGGTGCAGGGCTGCGCGGCACGCAACCCCGAGCAGCGCACCGCCGACGAGGAGCTGTTCAGCCGGTTCAAGTCGAAGCGCCGCAAGGGGCCGCAGACCATGCCGCCGAAACCGTCCAAGGCAAAGCCGCCGGTCGAGCGGTCCTGATTGACGCGACGACGACAAGAACATATGTTCACAACCCGAGGACCTAGCCAAATGAGCAGCCGGAAAAACGATACCCCACCGTTGGCCAATGCGCCGAACGTGCGCGCCCTGACCATCGAATATCCTAGCGGCTTGCTTGGCCGGGCTCTCGGGAAGAACGGCGAGGCGCAGAACGCCGCGCTTCGCGTCATCGCCTACGATCAATTCGTGCGGTTCCAGCCCGTGACGCGCCGTGCCCATGCGCTCCAAGAGGGTTGGATCGAGATACCCCGAGACCCCTATGTGCTGCGGCAGATGAAAAGCATGATCGAGCAGGCGATACGAGACCTCGACACCGCCGCCGCCGTGTGGAGCGCCGACGACATCGACCTTGCCACCGGCGAGGTCGGTTGATGGAAACCGACGACGATCATTCCGCACTGTTCGCGCGGGTCCGGGCCGAGGAGCGCGCGCGCGTGGTGCGCCGCCTGTACGCCATGGTGCTAAGCAGCCGCCCGCACCGCCTGCGCTTCCAGCTCTACGAAGCCGTCGAGGGCGAGCTGCGCACCATCTGGCCCGAGGACGCGCATCTTGCGACGCGCGCGCGGCTATGGCCCGGACAACGCTTCTCGCTGCGCGAGGGCCTGCCCGCCTTCCATTTCTCAATCGAGAACCCGCCGCTGGGCTGGGCTCCCGAAATGGGGCGCGGGCTCAGCGCGTTCCTTGGCTACGCCTGCACCGTGACCGTGCTCGACGGCGAACGCCTCGTTTCCACATAGCACCGGAGACCCCATGCACCGCTTTGCCTTCCTCTATCTCGCCATCCTCGCCGCCGCGATCGCACTGGTGTTCACCGTGCGCGCTGCCGGCGCCCAAGACTGCGGGCCGCTGCCCGAGGAGCCGCAGGCCCCGAACGGCTGCCTCTATGTGCGCCCGGTCTGCGCCTGCCAGGGCTACCAGTGCCGCACGGTCTGGGTCTGCGCTCAGCTCACCCCCGACCTAGAGCCCCGCTTTCCGCAGTCGCGCCGCACCCCGGATCGCCGCTCGATCTGGATCGCGCCGCTGCCCACGTTCAACGACGATGCAACCGACAACGAGGAAGGCGAAGAACAATGAAATACATCTGGGAGAAGGCCGACGTGATCTGCGGCACCGTGGTTCGACCGGCAGACAAGAGCGAGCGCTACATGATCGGCTGGCGTGCCGGTCGGCAGACCTCGGGCGACGTCACGCTCAACAGCCTCGACGACGGCATGGTGTTTGAGTTTGGCGGTCCCGACGGGCACCAAGCGCTGGCCGAGCACCTGACCCAGCACAACTACGAAATCGTGGCCAAAAAGGGGGAGATATGACAACGCCCGGCGATCTGCCCGACACGCTGCCCGAAAAGCCGGTTGGCTGGACGCGCAAGATGGTGATGCACCTGAACCTTGGGGGCAAAAAAGGCGGCGTTGGAACCTATCGCGTGTTCGACGAGCGCGGGGTCGAAATGCCGATAACCTACGCCTATGGCCCAAACGGCGTGCCGGCCGGGTTCAATCTCAACATCGACCCCGAGGACGTGCCGCGCCGTAGCTGGGCCGAGCTGCGCGCCGCGTGGCCCGCCTTCGTGGCGGCTCACCGTGGGGTGGCAGCGCCATGAGCGAGAAAGAAATGGCGATCGAACAAATGCTTGCCCGGCTTGTCGAAAAGAACGAGCGATACATGCTCAACGTTTTGACCAACGCCACCACGAGCGTCACCGTCGGAACGGACAGCGTGTTCACGCTGGCAATGCTGGAAGAAGCCATCGCCAAGGTGAAGGCGCTTGGCCCGCCGCCGCCCGTGATACGCGAAAGCCCGTTCCTGACCGAGCGCCGCGAGGATTGGTCGCGCGTCAGATCGACGGGCCGTGCCGCACGTCGCCTCAAACAGGGCCACCGACAAAACATCACGGTGCACGAAGCCCCTATGGAGCGCGGCCTTTTGATCGGCGGCACGCTGCATATCCACCCACTCACATTGCGGAAGATTATGAAGGACGTCCCGACATGAGCGGCTACATTCAGCCCAAGCGGACCTGGGCCGGGAAGCGCCGCGTCAGTCTGCGGCTCGAACCCGAGTATTGGGACGCGCTCAACGAGGTTGCGGCTCGCCGCGGCCTCGCCACCTGGACCGTGCTTGAGCAGATCGAGCAGAAGCGCGGCCGCAAACAGTTCTCGTCGGCAGTTCGCGTCGAGCTGCTGCAAGCCTACAGGAGTGCGCCGGCATGACCGACTCTCGCTTTGTCAACGTCCAAGCCCGCGACGAGTTTAAGGTCGCGTATCAGGATGTCGTGGATCTGCTGCGCAAGCACGCCGGCAAAGGTTTGACCACGATCGAAATGCTGGCCATCGTGGCCAACCTGTGCGGCAAGGTGCTGGCCATGCAGGACCAGCGCAAGATCAGCGTGTCCGAGGCGCTGGTGGTGCTGCACGCCAACATCGAGACCGGCAACCAAGAGGCGGTCGCCATGATGTCGGCGCCGGTGGGCAAAGCATGAGTGCCTGCCATTGCGACTACGAGCCGCCATCGGTCTACGTCGCGACCAAGCCGAAGGCGCGCGCCGAGCACCGCTGCACGGAATGCGGCAGCAAGATCGCGCGCGGCGAGACCTACGAACGGGTGTTCGCTGTTTGGGACGGGTATGCGCAAACGTGCAAAACCTGCGCTCGATGCCTCGACCTGCGCGCGTTTGTCACGTCGTTCGTGCCCTGCTTCTGCTGGGCGCACAATAATCTGCACCAAGACGCGCGCGATTGTGCCGAGGCATGGGGCCACGAAGCGCCCGGGCTACAATTCGGCACGCTCCGTCGCATCTACAACGCCAAAGGAGGCAGACATTGACGAAGCCAGCCGACGATCGCAGCTGCGCCGACTGCGATTATTTCAAGAAGGGCATGCGGCCGCGCGATCGCGGCTATTGCGATGCCCACGAGAAAATGGCGCTCGCGACCGGCATCTGCGGCATGTTCGAGACCCGCCGGATCGTTCACGGGGAGGACGAGTGATGTTGGGTCCAATTCTCGACCTGCTGCGCCTGATCTTCGGGCTCTAGGCTATTTCCAATTTTCCGGGCCGTGGGGCGGCGTCTGCCCCGGCCCGGCTACCCTGGTAGCTTCCAGGGTCCGAGACGCTTACTACAGGTCTATTTCCGCCGCCTTGGCGACCGCTTCCCCGACCGTGGGGACCTGCCAACCGGGCGGGCCAGCCGGATCGGGGGCCTGCGCCTGCCGTTCCCAGGCCTGCCGAGCGTACCGGTCGGTCTCCGGGTTCGAGACGTGGTTCGGCTCGATTGGGCCGCGCCGCGACATCCGATCCTCGCGCTCCCGACGTGCCATTGCCGCCTTGTGCTCAGCCCATTGGCGCTCGAAAGCCTCGAACTGCGGCCCGCCCCGCTCGACCTTGGGCGCGTCGACAGGCGCTTGCCGCATGGCGAGCAGCCGGGTGCGCAGCAGCTTGCGCTCGTCGAGATCCGCAGCGATCAGGGCCAGCAGCTTGCCGGGTAGCGGCAGCCGGTAGGTGTCGGTGGTGGCCGACATGGCCGACGACACGGCCCGTTCGAGCAAGCGGGCGGGCACTTTGGCCAGATCGGCATAGGCCGCTGGCATCGAGCGGGGATCGTGGGCGATGTTGAACGACGTGGCCCAGGCCGACAGCCGTTCGAGCTGCATCATCAAAAACTCGGGCCCTGCCGGCCGCATCATCCACTCGAGCGCAACCAGCGCTTTGGCGACCAGATCGGCCTCATTCCGGGTCAGGCGCTCGCCCGAGCCCTGGAAAGACGCTGCGCGCGCCTTCAACGAGTTTAGAGCGGCGTAGTGCCATGGCTTCGGGGCTTGTTGCGTCTCCACGGGCGGGGAGGCCGGAACCGTGCTGGGCAGATTTTGGGGCTGCATGTTCGCTCCTGATAGCGGTAACGAGGTATTTCAAGCTGGTGATCTGGCCGACCTTGTGGGCGTACCGATCCGCCACGGCCTCGATCGTTTCGGGCAGCACGCCCTCGGCGATCAGCATCCGAACGTGGGACGGCACGCCGAACCAGCGCGGGTCGTTGCCATCCTGGCCGTAGATCCCCTCGATCTTTCGGGACACCCGTTCGACCACGGGATCGGGATCGGTGATCGCTCCCACCAACCCCCCTGTTGATCCGACAGAGGGGGGGGTAGGAGATATAGCTTCTTCTTTCTTATCTATATAAGTAAGTATATTCCGGGGGGTTTGCTTATCCATATCGGTTTCGGAAGTCTTTGTTTTTGTTGAAGGTCGCCCGCCTTTCGCACCGTTCTCGCGGTTCTGTTGGTGCCATCTCGCGGTCCTCTCAAGCTCAACTCGCACCCGTCTTGGCTCCAACTCAGCCCCAACTCGGGTCAGTTTCTCGGCCTCGACCAGCCGCCGAATTGCGGCCCGAATGGTGCGCGGATCGTCGCCAAAAAAGGCGGCGAGCCGGGCGACCAGCCGCTCCTCATTGATCGACGGCGTGCCCTCGGCATAACAGAAGCTAATGGTCTGGATGTAGACCCCGGCGGCGGCGGCGCCGAGCTTGAGACCGGCAAGCCCAGCGGTCCAATCCTCGACCGAAAACAGGATGCGTCCGACCTTGGCCATTAGCGCCGTGCCGGGTTGGGGTTGCGGCGGTGCGCGTCGTCGCGCTTCTTGGCCTCGGTGACCAGCCACACGGGCTGCAAGGCGCCACTCGACGAGCGGGTCAGCAGGCCCCGGTCGAGCAAGACGTCGATCGCGTCGAAGAATTGGATACGGCTTATCTCGATTTCGTTGATCACATGGGAAAGCGTGGTCGCAACCCCGTTGTGGTCAACCAAGCTGCAGCGATCAGGGGCGAGCCACGCCCGCACCATGATTTCGACGAGGACTGATCGGTGCGTCGGGCTGAGGCCCTTGGTCTGACGCAGCCACTTTGAGGGCCAAAACGGTATCGGCTTGTGCAAGATCTTCTCCCTTCCGAGAAGCGACCGGCCGGCACCGCGCTGGGTTCCCGGGGGAAGGCCCTGGATCATGCGCGGCACCGGCTGCGTAGGGGCTGCACGTCTGGGGGTCGCGGACCCCAGCGGTAGTGCAGTCGGTCACCCAACGATAGGGGAAGGCCTACGATTGTCATCTGGGGTGTGCAACTGTTTTCTGATCGGGTCGCACACAGTGTGGGTCAAAAAGGCCTGCAGCTCGTCAATGCCAAGTATCAACGGTCGGCCGCGGCCCGCCCCGTGACGCTTCGCATAGGGGGGCCAGCAACGGTGGGTGCCCGGCTTTTTGAGACCGGGCCATATGATCCAGCCCAGCTTGCGCAACTCGACGATCACGGCGTGACAGCGCGGCGACACGTTGCGCATCGCGTGGTGCTGCACCGGGTCGGCGAACATCGCAAGCTGGTCGTTCATTTCTTTCCCCCTGCCTTCTTGGGCGGGTTGGCGTCCATCCAGGCCTGGAACCGGTCGATCGTGCGGCTCGCCACGTCCAGGTTCTGGGTGATGAAGCGGTCCCACCAGCCGCCGCTGTGCATGACCTGGCCGGCGACGTAGCCGGGGGTTACCTCGGCGCGCGCGCAATAGCTCTCCACGTCGGCGATGAACTGGCCCCGCGTGCTGGGGTCCTTCTTGGTTTTCGGCATTGGTGCTCCTCGACTTTGAGGCTCGATCTTTAACATATGTTCCTGCTTGACCGCCAGCCTGGACAATCGTTAGGTGGCCCTCAACATAGGAGATCCCATGCCAGCAACCCGCCCAAGCCTTCGATCCCTCGATCGTATGCACGCCAACCCGGCGTTTTGGTTTGCCCAGGCCCGCGCGCGCCAAGAAGCCGAGGACGAGACCGACCACCAGATCGTCGAGGCGCTGCGCGATAACGACGTGGCACGCGCCACCGGGCTTGCCCTTCGTGCCCAGATGCACGGGATGCGCGCCAACCTCGCCACCGAGCAAGGGATCCGGGCGCACCGCGCGCGCGTCATGCTGCTGGTCGGCCAATGCTCTTAGGCCGCATCGTCATCCGGCCCTCGTCGCTTCCCGGCCTCGCCGATTGCGAGCGGCGCGCGGCCGCAAAGTCATTGAAGCCCCAGCTAACCCGCATCGGCTGGACCCTGCGGCCGGAACGCCGCTCGATCGGCGCCATCGTCGGAACGGCGGTGCACAAAGGCGTCGAGGTCAGCCTGCGGCATAAGATCAAGGACGGCACGCTGGGCACCAACGACGACGCCACCGATCAGGCGTGCGAGAGCATCGCGGCCCAGTATCGCGACACCAGCGACGAGATCCTGCCCGACAAGGTGACGCCGAACTCGAGCGCTGCCCGCGACCAAGCGGCGCGCATGGTGCGCAGCTATCGCACCCACTTGGCGCCACGGCTCAAGCCGCTGTTCGTCGAAAGCAGGCTCGAGGCCGAGTTCGGCGATCGCGTCACGATCAGCGGGCAGTCCGACGTGATGACAGGCGAGCCGGGACGGGTGCGCGACACCAAGACGGGCACGCGCAAGCGGGCCAACCAAGCGCAGCTCGGCACCTACATGATCCTGGCGCGCGCGCACGGCCACGACATGCAAGAGACCGTCGAGGATTTCGTGCAGCGCGTCGGCCTTCGTGCCGAACAGCCGCCGCCGGTGACCTATCAGTACGACAGCGAGATTGCCGAGCGCAGCGCCGTCGCCACCATCAACCGCTTCGTGTACGCCATCACGGAGTTCGAGCGCCGCCTGATCGACCTGGACGCCCCGCCCGAGGATGCGTTCATGGCCAACCCGGCATCGGCGCTGTGCTCCGAAAAATATTGCCCAGCCCACGGCACCAAATTCTGTCGCGAATGGCGCGCAGAACCAAAGGAGGAATAGGATGTCTCGACCCAGTTTCGACAGTGGCCGCACCGCGTACCCCGAACAGCAGATGCAGCAGCCGCAGCTCGCCGGCCCTGCACCCGAGAACGGCGCCGTCGCAATCTCCATGATGAACAGCGTGATCGGCGCGCAGAAGATCGCGGTGCCGCGCGCCATGACGAAGGTGAAGGCGAAGATCGCCGAGGCCGCTGCAATGGGCGGCAAGGACTTTATCTATCGCTGGGAGGTCAACAACCGCGCGCAGAACCGCAAGGATCTGGTCGAGGGTCCGACCATCAAGTGCGCCCAGGCCGTAGCTATCGCCTACGGCAATTGCGCGATCGACACCCGCGTTGAATACGCGCCGGGGGAAGGTGGCTGGTGGATCTACGCTCGGTTCTCCGACTACGAGACCGGCTATCAGGTCACGCGCCCGTTCTTCCAGTCCAATCGAAACATGATGAAGATGAAGGACGATCAGCGCGCCATGGAAATGGTGATCTCGATCGGGATCTCGAAGGCAACCCGCAACGTGATCGTGAACGCGCTTGGGCCCTACGTCGAGTTTGCAATGGAAGAAGCCGACCGCGCCCTGGTCGAGTGGGTCAAGCAGAACGAGGACCGCGCGCGGGCTTGGATCAACAAGGTGTGCACCACCTACAATCTGTCGCTGCTGCAGGCCGCAAAGTTCGTGGGCCGTCCGTTCGAGCGCATGACGCACGCCGATCTGGCCGTGCTGCTAACCCAGCTCAAAGGCGTCGAGGAGGGTACGATTGATGCCGATACCTTGTGGATCGACAATCTGCCGGTCGAGCCCGAGACGGCGAAGGGCAGCGGCGAGCCCGCAAAGGAACAGGTCAAAGAGCCAGCGACGGCCGCGACCGGTTCTGACACCCCTGCGGCGCAGACTGGTGGCGAGAAGCCGCCCGCCGATCCGAACGCGGCCCCGGCCGCACCGCCCAAGCCACCCGCGAAGCCCAAGGCGCCGAAGGCCGCTGCCGCAGCGCCGCCGCCGCCGGCACAAGAGCCCGCCGCCACCGAGAAGGGCGCACCTGCCAGCGCCGCCGCACCCACCCTCGATTTCAACGAGTAGGAAGGTCCGACCCAGATGGAAGTTCAAATTGTGGGGTTCATGGGGATCCGACAGGCCCAGTTCGAGATCCAGGGCCCGACGCTGCTTGCCGGCCAGAACATGGCCGGCAAGTCGTCGATCCTCAACGCGGTCGGCGCGGTGCTGACCCGGAACTACAAGACGCGGGGCATCGCCAACGAGAAGGAAAGCGGCGCGGTGATCGCCAAGGGCGAGGAGCTGGCCAGCGTCACGGTCTCGCACAACGGCAACAGCGTTCGGATGCGTTGGCCCAAGGGCGAACTCAACGAGCAAGGCGGCGACACGCCCCAGCTCACCAATTTCTCGGCTGGCATCACACGGTTCGCACGCACCAAGGTCGAGGAGCGGGCCAAGGTGATGACCGACTATCTGGAAGCGCACCCCACGATCGAGGATTTTACGGCCGAGCTGATCAAGATCGGGGCAAACGCCGATGCGATCAAAGCGCTCTGGTCCGCGATCGAGGAGAGCGGCTGGGACGCCACGCACAAGGCCCGCCGCGAGAAGGGCACCAAGATCAAGGGCAGCTGGGAACAGCTCACCCGCGAGAACTGGGGCTCGACCAAGGCCAAGTCGTGGGAGCCCAAAGGGTTCACCGACGATCTGCGTGTCGTCACGCTCGAACAGCTTACAGCCGCGATCGAGGAGAAGCGCAAGGCGTTCGAGGCCGTGCTGCAGAAAGCCGCGATCGACGGGAAGGACCTTGAGGCGTTGCGCCAGCTCGCCAGCGAGGAAGAAGCCCGAAACACGGCGGTCGCAGAGGCCAAGGCCGACGGCGAGGCAAAGGCGGCACTGGTCGACGAGGCCAAAGAGGCGATCCAGAAGCTCGAACGGCTGATCGAGCCAACCCAGCCCTGCCCGCATTGCGCCAAGCCGGTGAAGATCGGGGCCGGCAACCAGATCGTGAAGCCCAACAAGCCTATGAGCGAGGAGGACGCCAAGCTCAACGCGGACAAGCTCTACCAGTGGAAGGATGCGAAGATCGAGCGCGAGAACGATCTGGCCGAGGCCCGGCAGACCTACTCGGTGGCCCAGAAGGAATGGCTCGACGCCCACACCGCAGGTGCGCGCGTGAAGGCGATCGAGGCGGCGGGCGGCGACAACGGCGAGGGCACGAACGAGAGCCACGTCCAGGCCGCACGCGAAGAAAAGGATCTCGCCGTGGCCCGTCGCGACCTGTTCAAGGCGTGGGAAGAAGCGCGCCAGCTCTATCGGGGCTGGGCGATCAACGAGCAAGCCGTCGAGATCCTGGCGCCCGAGGGGCTGCGCAAGACCGTGCTGATCCAGAAGCTGGGCGGCGTGAACCTCGAGCTCGCCCAGGTCTGCACCGCGTTCAAGCAGCAGCCCGTCGAGATCCGCGACGATCTCACCGTCTGGATGAACGGGCACCCCTACGCGATGCTCAGCGAGAGCGAGCAATGGCGCTGCGACCTCGCGCTGCAGATCGTGCTCTCGCGGATCGAGAAGGCGCCGTTGATCCTGGTCGATCGCGCCGACGTGCTGAACCGGGAATGGAAATCGAAGATCTTTGCCGGCCTGCTGGCCATGAAGATCCGAGCGCTGGTCGCGATCGCGGCCAACGATCCAACCGGGATCCCCGAGCTGGCGCCGCATGGCGGGACCAGTCTTTGGGTTGGGGACGGAACCGTGGTCTCGCGCGAAGCAGCGGTGGCCGTCATGAAGAAAGCCAGCTAGGAGAGGACGGACAATGCGTAGAACCACAGGGGCGTCGATTGGCGCGATTGCTGCCTTCGCGGCATCTCACATCAACAATATCCGGCGGCAGCTACTGACGCGCAGCTCGCAGATCGGCACGGTCGCGAAGGAACTAGTGGTCGAGCCACCCAAGCCGCCGGCGGCAAGGGCGCCCAGCGAGTTCCAGCGGCTGGTAAACCGGATGACGGGCTGGCAGCGCAAGCAATGGGCCAAGCACGGCTACCCGGGGCTGCAGGGCAACGATGTGAAGAAACTCGAGCCGTACCTTACTGCGGTGCGGCCGGATAAAGCGGCCGGATAGGGCCGCTACGAGAAGGCTGGTTTTTTTGTGGGTTTTGCTACGGCCTTTAAATGTCGAAAATCCACGGTCAGCTGGTCCGGGCCCATCAACAACAGATGGCAGTTACCACCCCGGACCAGCTGCACCTTATTTCCGACGGAACAGGCCGCCCACCGCGGCCGCTGCGTCCTGCAGTTTGGCGCCTAACCCGCCAGCGCCGCCTACCTTCTCGACGGCGCGCACCCCGATAAAGGCCAGCACGATCGAGGCGCAGATCGGCGAGGCCCAGGTGTAGGCCGTCACATACGAACTGCCCTCGGCAAACATTTTTTCCGCAAACAGGTCGAACGGCACAAAGTCGCGCTGCTGGCTAGCAACGCGGTAGATCCCGTTGAGCCACATGAGGGTGTAATCGCCGAACGCGACCAGGACCGGCGCTGCGATGATCCGCATCGCGTATCTGGCCAGCCAGGGCCGCGTGGTCATGCGCAGGATTGCGACGCGCGCGCGCTGCTTCTCTGGGATGGCGGTCAGGATCTCGGCCGTGATCTCGCCGCCCTCGATCTTGATGCGATCGGTCTCGGCCCGGTACAGGTCGATGTTGGCCTTCATGCCGTCGACGATCGCCTCGGCCTGCTCGGGCGGCAGCGTCTTGATGTGCTCGATCAGATCCTTCGGGGTCGCGGTCTCGGGCACGGCTTTGCCGGTCACGGTTTCGACGATGGCCTTGCCAGCCTCGAACACCTTGGGAGCCGCCGACAGGGCGCCAAGCAGGGTGGGCAGCAGCGCGAGAAACTGGATCATGGCTTACACTCCTGGCACAGGCTTGCGGGGCGCCGAGGCCAGCGCCAGATCGACGCCCGCCGCGATGTCCTCGAGGTTCCACCAGTCGCTGCCGTTCTTGCGATACCCGGCTTCCTTGCGGGCGATCGCGCAGCAGAACACGATCAGATTGGCGCGGTGCTCCATGTCGAGCACCTGGCCCGGGTCGGCCGCCATCTGCTTTGCGACGAACGCGATGTATTTCTGGGTGTCGTTCTCGTTGGGCGGCGCCCAGCGCGCAATGATAGTCGAGATCTGGTCGAGCCCGTGGCGCCGCTTGTAGGTCAGCAGGGTACGGGCCAGGGCGCGGAACCCCATAGCAGGGGTCTCGAACTCCTCGAAGGCCGGATCGTCGTCGGTGGTGCGCTCGCCTTCCCAGTGGATCCCGCCGCCCGGCAGCTCGCGAATGTTGCCGGGATTGTTGTTGCGCACGGCCCGGGGCCGATCGTCGGTCTGGTTGCTCATTTGTCGAACCCCGTCGGTAGTTTGATGCCCAGCTTGATTGCTATGGCACCGATGATTGTAACGACGATGATGCGAACGATCCACCGCCGGATCTCGCTCATAACGTCTTGGCGCATTGATTTGACCCCGACCCCCAGGGCGCGCGCGTCCAGGATCTCTTGTTGGATCCGGGCGCGCTTTTCGGGGTCGTGGCTCGACATGCCGACCTCGGCCAGGGCGTTGCGAGCCCCCTGTTCCGCAGCTTGTTCAAGCAGCACCTTGAGATCGTCTTTGTGCATCTGGCGCAAATTTTCGTTTCGCGTCGTGCGCTCCTGGTGCGCGTCGGCCGGGGGGTCGTCGTCGTACATCGGCAAGCTCCTACTTTGCGTCCATGCGGGTGATGACATCTTTCGACTGTCGGGAAACCGTGTTGCGCTCCTCGATCAGCGCGTCGAGCCGCTGGCGCTTCTCTGCCGGCGTCATGTCACGATTGGCGTTTACGTCGCGCATTTCGCGCGAGATCCGCTGCAGATCGCGATTGATCCGCCGGATGTCGGTTTTCTCGTCGAGGATCTTTGCGAACCGGGTCTCGACCTTCTCCTCGTCGGCCGCCGTGCCGTTCTTGCGGGCCTCGCGCTGGCTCGCCATGGCCATGTCGAGCTCGGTGCGCAGCTTGTAGAACTCGTCGCCCCATTTGGTCGACAGCACGGGGTCGAGCCGCACGAAGCGGTTGACCACGGGCAGCTGATCGACGCGCTTCTCGGCTTGGGGCGGCCGGTCGAGCGCCAGGTTGGCCGCCACGTCGGCCGCCGCCATGGCGTACATCGCCATGCCGCCGCCGTAGCCGCGCACCAGATGCTCGATCCCGATCGGCGAGAGGCCCAGGTGCTTGCCGCCATAGTCCGACATGAGCATGGCCGTGCTGGTCGTCCAGGGCATGGTGCGCTGTTCGGGCGGCAGCTTTTCGAGATAGTCGTTGACGATCTGCCGGTCGAAGAAGAACGAGCGGTTCCGGTCGAGCTCGACCAGCGGCAGCACGGCCTGCGGGATCGGGTTGAGCGCCAAGGTCTGCAGGAAGCCCTGCCCGATCCGCTCGAGCGAGGTTTTCCACTCGCGCCCCCCCACCGTGAGCGCGTTCATAGCGCGCTCCGGGATGGTCGAGAACAGCAGCGACAGCTCGAACGCCTTGGGCAGCCGGTAGTGCGACGGGATCCCCATCTGCTCGGCCCAGGCCTTGGGTAGCAGGATATGGTAGTTGGCGTCCTTGTCCCATTCCGGGATGTCGAGATAGCGGTCTTTGAGCTCGTCGACCCCCATGTAGAGCGCCTGCAGGCCCTGCGTGATGGCCATCAGGATCAGACCCCGCGCCAACATGGTCGGGACCATGCCAGCCGCGTAGGCGGCCCCCGTTTTCGGATTTTCGGCCATCACACGGCCCATTTTGTAGAGGCCCTGGATGCGCGCGTTGAGGAACGGGTAGATCGCGATCATCTGGCGGGTCAGCGCCCAGCCGCCCCGCATCGTGAAATTCAGCAGGTCGCGCGACTGGAACGCCGCCTCGGCCTCGCTGCCGCCGCGCCGGCGCACCGCCTCATAGACGGCCAAGCGGTTCGCCATTTCCCCGGCCTGCCCGATCCGGTCCCAGGCCTTCCACAGCGCCTTGGGCCCGACCAGGACCGAGCGCCAGTAGGTCGAGGGGTCTTTCAGCACCACGCCGCGGCGCCTCAGATCGTCCTCGAGGTTCTGCCGCAACGCTTCCGCCCCGGTCCCGTAGTAGCCGACCCCGGCCGCACCGGCGGCCTGGATCGTCGTACTCTCGGTCTTGGCCCGGCCTAGCAGCTCCTTGATCGCCCACTTGGCGCCCGACACGATCGGGACGATGCGCTCGCCCGACACGGCCCAGGCGCTGATACTGTCGCGCATGAAGTTGGCGGCCAGAAAGTCCGGGGTCATCGTGACGCCCCGGGTGAGGACCTGCTTGAAGCCGCGCAGCGCGCGCATAACCATGCCCAGCTGCTCGAAATTGAACGAGCGTAGGGCCTGCAGCAGCAGCGGATCCGAAACCTTGAACCACTTGGGCTTGCCGCCGATCATCACCGAGACCACGTTCTCGGCGTTCGACGGCTTGATCGCCCACATCTGCAGCACGGCGTTCTTCTCGGCAGGCGTCAGGTTGCGAACCGGGATCCCGGCCTTCTCGAGCTTCTTCTTGGCCTCTTTCAGCGGGACCGCCACGCTCTCAGCCGAGATCCCGGCCGGCGTCATCACGCCAGCCGCCACGCCGATCGCGGTCGCGCGCTGCATCGCCAGGTTCTTGTAGCTGGCGTCGACCATGTGCGCGACGTTGCGCACGATGTTCTCGTAGATGTCGTTGATCTGCTGATCGCCGCCGCGCAGCGTCTTGATCCCCGAGCGCTGGCCCTCGAGCGAGGATTTGCCCCCGGGTCCCGAGACCGTTTCGTCCTCCGTCATGCGGTAGAACGGAATGTAGTCGGCCTTCTCCCACAGCTGGCGCTGCTGGCTGTTGATCAGCCCGGCCTGGTCGGCAAAGTCGAGGATCTTGGAGTTAAACCGGTTCCAGTCGTTGAAGATCTGGCGGAACCACGGATAGGTCTGCTCGATCTGCAGCGCCTGGTCGATCTCGGCCCGGGTCAGAAGGTTCTCGCGGCCCTCTTGCTCAAGGCGATCGGCGCGCACCGCCACGGCAAACGCTGCCCATGTGCGCTGCAGCTCGACCGTGTTCAGCCGCTTGAAGATCTCGGTAAGGCCCTTTTCGTTCGGCCGCACCCGCACCATGCCGTCGGTCGCGTCGTAGAACACGGGGCCGCGATTAAAGATCACGTCCATGACCTGGGCCAGGTTCTGCGACATGAGCGCCATCTTCCAGGCGCTCTCGCTCGCGTCGAGCACCCGGCCCTTGTATTCCTTCTCCATGGTGCGGATCGGATCGAAGGCGTCGGCCAGCCCGAATTTCAGCAGCTGGGCCATGTGCTTTCGCTCGCCCGCGTTGCCGATCCGGGCAATCTTGCCCAGCAGCTCGCCCGCCGTGTCCTTCCAGGTGCGGCCGCCCTTCCACTCGATCTTGTCGGCGATCGCTCGAACTCGGGGATCCAAGGCGCGCATTTCCATCGGCTCGAACCGGTCAGGGTTCGGGTGGTCGCCGCGCGCACGGGCGCCGATCTCGCCCGAAAGGATCTTGTCGGCAATGCGACGCGCCTCCGCCATGTCGGCGCTATCGCGGTTCCAACCCTGGCCGCGCAGCCACCCGATCACGCCATCGGCCAAGCGCTGGATCTTGCTCATAATGCGCGCAAGTATGCCGTTGGCCGGGCGCTTGTCGTGCAGGATCTCCTGCAGGCCAAACGCGATGCCCTCCTCGATCCGACCCTCGGCGTCCTCGTTGCGGTATTTGACATCGACAAGGTGCTTTTTCTGCCAGCCTTCCGAGAGGCGGGTGAGCGTCGCCCATTCCTGCGGCGTGAAAAGGCCAAGCGCCCGCATGGCGTGTATCGCTTCGTGATACAGCGTCTGCGTCTGGTTCGGGGCCCAGTGCGCGATTTTGATCAGCGCCTCGACCGCCTTGTTGCTGTCGTTAGCCAGATCGGTATCGAAGCTGCCGTATACCAGCGGGTTCTTGATCCCGCCGATCTGCAGCCCAACGTCCTTCAAGCCCAGATCGTCAAGGATCTTGCGCAGCTTTGCGCCCTGGTCGGATTTGAACAAGGTGCCAAGCCCAGCAAGCAGCGATCGGCTGGCCATCGTCGAGCTGTTGCGCCGGATCGCGCTGCCGCCCAGCCGCTCCGTCTTGTCCTGGATCCCGGCTGCGGCCGCGCTCGGATCGACCTCGCCCGTGATCTTGCGCGCCAGCTTCTTGTCGCTGGTGGTCTGCAGCGACAGCTGCAGATCGTTCATCAGGACCGCGATCGCTTCCTCGGCCGCCGCCCCGTCGCGGGTCCGGTAGAGATAGTTGCCCTTGCTCTTTTTCTCGTCGCCCGTGACCTTCATCGCGGCGCGCAGCTTCGCGTTATCCCAGATCCCCTTGTTGCCGGCCGCCTTGATCGACATGACGTAGGCGCCCTTGTCGTCGCGCGACAGCACCACCGCCTTGTCCTGGGTGTGCACACTGTCGCGCGCGCTCGAGCGGTTCAGATATTCGATCACCTGGCCTGGCTTCGTGAAATTGGCGGGCAGCCCGTCGAGATCGTTGGGCTTGAACGAGGCGGGCAGGAACACGCCGGGCCGGATCTCGCCGTCCTCGGTCGTATACATGACGAACTGGCCCTTCTGGGTGCGGCCGTCGTTGACCTTGGCGAACGAGGAGATCAGGTTGCCGGTCAGCATGTACCGGATCTCGCGCGTGTTGGTGGCGCTCTTTTCCATCATGTCGAGCGTATCGACGATGCCGCGACCGGACGGCACCACGCGATAGGCGGTGTCGCCCTTGGTCTCTTTGTCGTACTTGAACAGCTGCGAGAATTTGAGCTGCAGCGTTTGGCTCTCGCCGCCCGCCGTCGCGATCTCGACCTCGAAATTCGAGAAGGCGGTCGGATCCTCGGCGCGCTTCTTGTAGCGGAAATCGCCGACAATGCCCTGGATCGCCTTTAGATCCTGCTCGGTGTCGGGCAGCGACTGATCAACGATGCGAACCCCCGCAACCTCGAATATGCTGGTCATCGCGTCCTCGAGCAACCGGTGGCGGTCGTGCATCGCCATGCGCTCGGCACGCAGCGAGGCAATTCGCTTGGCGCGGTCCTCTGCCTTCTTGCCGTCGGTCAGATCCTGATCGGCCGACATCGACGCGATGCGAGCCTCGAACTCCTGATCGCGTTCATTCACGTCGCTCTGCAGCAGCATCTTGAACTTGTCGGCCGCCTTAAAGGCGCCCTGACGTGCCGCCTTGATCCGATCCCGCCACTCGCGCCCGACCTCGGGGGGCGGGGTCCCGCCTTCCGGGGTGTGTCGATAGTCCTCGGCGAAATTTTTGAAGGCCCAATCCGAGAACTCCTCACGGTTCATCGGCTTGAACTGGCGATCGACCTCGACCTGCTCAAGCATGCCCGCATTGGCGAACACGCTGGGCTCAGACTTGGGCGGCACCAGCGTAACCTCGGAGATCGTTTTCGCCTTGAGATCGACCGTCTTTGCTTCGAGCGGGTTTTCGCCGATGCTGTTGAGGAACGCGATACGCTCCTCGAACCGGCGCTGCAGCTCGTCGAACAGCTCGACCTGGCTGGGCAGCCAGTCGAACTTGGAATTACGCTTCTTCACGGGCAGCAGCGCGGCACGCCCGGTCAGCTTGGAAAGCAGCTTTTCCGGGTCGGTCATCGCGGATTTGCTTGCAAGGTCGATGTCGAGCGCCATCGCGACCTTCATGTTGTCGATCAGGTACTCGCGCGCCGCCTCGCCGCCGACCTGGTTGAAAAAGTCGACCGTCTCTTTGTTGGTGTAGGCCCCTTTGCGCGCCGCCGTCGTGTTGGCGTTGAGCGCCGCCAGCTTCTTGCCGATCACGGCAGCGGGGCGCTTCTCGGCCGGCACGTTTGCGACCAGCATCGAATAGCCGGGCAGCACGACTTGGCCGGTGCGATTGATGCGACCCAGCATCTGCACATAGTCGTTGATGTTGGCCTCGCCCTGCACAATGAACATGCGGCGCGGCTTCTGGTCCTTGTAGGTCTTGCTGGCGTGCAGCGAGAACCCGGTCGAGCCCGATCGGTTGATGATCAGGGCGTCGAGATCCCCGCCGTTGTAGGCGTTCATCGTCCTTTTCTTGATGGCCTGACTATCCTCGCGGCCCTTCATTTCGCCCTTGGTCTGATCGTAGGTCGCCTTGCGGCCCGTGATCTCGCCCACCTTCATGCCGGCGTCGGCCATCAATTTCAGCATATGGTCGATCGGCGACAACGGCATGTCCTCGATCTTGGCGTCAACGATGGCCTCCTCGACCATCCGAAGATGGGAAACCAGGCTGGGCGATCCGTGACGAACAAGATCGGCGTTGGACATCACATAGATGGCGGGCGTGCCGTCGGGCTTGCGCGCGACCCTGCGCACGCTCTTGCCGTCGGCCGGCTCAAAGATCGTGACCGTCATCGTCTTTTTGAGATAGCGCCGATACACGTCTTTGAACGTCAGACGCTCGCCCGGCTTGACCAGGCCCTCCTCCTGCAGCTTCTCGAGGATCGAGCCCATCGTGTTCGATACGGTCAGGATCGGCTTCTCGCCGCGCTTCCAGCTCTCGATCGCGGCGTTGGCCGCTTGCTCGGCCTTCATCGACAGCAGCGACTGGGCCACGATGTTGTGCATCACGGACGAGAAGCCGGTCGTGCTGGCGTTGGAGACCTCGCCCTTCTTGGCGCTGCCCCCGTGATTGGCGTTCAGCTCGTCGGCATATTTCGCGCGCGCCCCCTCGACCGCCTCGTCGAACATGAAGATTTCGCGGGTCAGTGCCGCATTTTCGTCGGCCGTCGCTTCGTCGATCGCGACTTCCTCGTTCTTGATCTCGATCCCCTCGAACGATTTTTCGCGCCGGATGTACTGACCGTCCTCGACCAGCATTTGCGACAAGACCTGCTGCATCGGCACGCCGCCCCGGTTCAGCACGGTCTCGAGCGCGCTCATTTTGCCGTCGACCGCGATCGACATGGTGGTGCGGCCGTAGAGGCTCATGGTCTGGGCGCGCTTGGCGAACGTGGCGCTCGAGAAGATGATGCCCCGGGCTACCTCGGCCACAGCGCGCATGACCTTCGCGACCGAGTTTTCGGCATCGTCCCAGCCCGTATCCTCGACCCCGCCGGCCTCGTGGCTTTCGTCGAGCACGATCATTGCGCGCGGCGACAGCGCCTTGAGAAGGCTTTGCCGGATCGTCGGCGCATCGCTCTTGGGCATCATCTGGGAGTAGGTGGTGAACAGCGCGTCGTAGCCCTCGGGCAATTCGCCGCGGGTCAGCATGTGGTTGTAGAACTGGTCGAGCTTGTTCTTAGACGCGCTGGTCAGCTTGCGATCGCCGTCGGCCTCGCCTTGGGCGGCGCGACCGGGCAAGGGCAGCGCATCGTTGCCGCTGAGCCCGCGATTGGTGGGCAGCGCGTTGAACTCGCCCCAGCCAATGTCGTTCAGATCGCGGTACATATCGGAATAGAGGCCGGGCTTGGCCGTGACGAAGATCGGGATCAGCTTTTGCTGGGCAGCATAGCGCAGCATGCCAGCCACGATGCGGCCTTTGCCCACGCCGGTTTGGTCGCCCACGATGAACGATCCGCCGCGCTCGTGACTGTCGATCGCCATGGCCAGCGCGTCGGCCTGCTCGGCCGAGAAATAGCCCTGGTCGCGCGGCTCGCCCTCTTTGTAGCCCAAGCGGTCCTCGATAAACCGCTCGATGATCTGGGGGTCCGACAGATCCTTGTACTTGTCGTTGCCGTTGCGCAGCCGCTCGACCAGGTTGTCGAGCGAACGATCAACCGCCGACATCATGGCCTTGGGAACCAGCGTACCGACCGACACGAAATTGCTGGCGCGCGGCACATACTGCACCTGCAGATCGGTGCTCTGCGACAGATCGCGCTCGACCTTGGGCGCGTCGTCGACCTCGGCGCGATCGGCGGGATCCAGATTGATGCGGCCCTCGCGCACGTCGGCAAACCACCGCTTCATGGCGACGCCGACCAGCGGCCAACGGTCCTTGGCGTCGGCGAACATAGGCTCGAGCGCCTTTGCGACGGTAGCGATCCAGGCCGTGTCGATCGGCTTGCCCTCGGCCACGTCCTCGAGCGCCATATCGGTGAACACGGGCTTGAGCTGGTTGTAAATCTCTTGGGTCAGGCGCGCGCGCTCGTCGCCCGCCCCGGGTGCCGCGTCCTCGACGTTCTTGAGCTTCTTGAGCTTGTCGGCCAGGTCTTTCAGCTTCTGGTCACGATCCGGCTTCGCCGCCGGCGCCGGTGCGGGCGCTGGCGGGGTCGGTTCGGGTGCTACGCCTCCACCGCCGCCTGCCTGATCATCTGCAGGACGTTTGCCAGGGGCTGGGCCAACAGGTCGCCGACCTCCACCGGTCCCAGCTCCTCCAGTTCCCCCTCCGGTGCCGGGCCCCGGGCGAGGAACCACTGGCTGCTCTCCAGCAGGACCTCCAGCAGGGCGCTCGGGCTCAGGCGCTCGAGGTTCGGGGTTTGCAGCAGGTCCTCGGGGTCCTGGGCCAGAAATTGGGCGATCAGGGCCTTGACCCGTTCCGGGCCCAGGTCCCGCAGGGCGATCTGTAGGTAGCCGTTGAGGAGCGCCGCCTGCGCCATCCGGTACTCCATCACCTTCGGGCTGGGGCCGGGGAGCTGGGCGCTGGTCAGGGGCTGGTCCGGAAGAAGGCGGAACCACCGGCTCGGGGGCTGGTCGGACTTGGTTGTTGATCCTGACGCCATCGTTCAACACTCCTTTGAGATCGGCCCAGCTGCGCACCACGGGCGGCGGTGCGCCCTGCGGATACAGCAGGCGCGGGGGCTGTTTGCTATCCTTGCGGCCCTCGATAACGATCACGTCGACCGGGAAACCGGCACCCTGGCGCTCGTAGAGCTCGCCCGCGACCACGAAATGGTCGGCCACGTTGAAGCGATCGTAGAGCTGCTTGTAGAACGGTGCGTGCTTGCCCGCGTAGGCGTTGCCGTCCGCGTTGCGGCCGCGCTTCGACCCGATGATCAGCACGGCGCGGCCCTCGGGGGTCAGGCGTTGAAGCGCCTGGGCCACGATGGCGTGGTCGATCTCCTCGGTCGATCCAAAATCGGTATTGAAGGTCTCGGGCCGCCCGCCGTCCTTCTGGCGCTTGCCGAACGGCGGATTGGTGATCACCACATCGTAGGTGCCGGTAAAGCCCTGCGTCGCGTCGTAGCCCTCGGGCTTGAAGCCCAGCATCGAGAGCGCGTTCTGCCGACTGGTCTGGATCTCGTTCGCAATCGTGTTGGCCGGGTTGGCCTCGATCAGCAGCATGCCGTTGCCAGCCGTGGGCTCGAGCACGCGCGCGTCTTGGTCGATCGTGGCGAGGCGCGACGCGACATAGGCCAGCGGGGCCGGCGTGCTGTAGGCCTGCAGCGAGGAGCTATCGACGGTGCGCGTGATCAGGCGGGGCTGGCGCTCGTACAGATCCACCATTTCGTCGAACTTGACCTGCACGGTCTGGCCCGGGGCCTGCGCGTAGTGCCGCGCCGCCATGACGACGCCCAGTTCGATGATCTCCTCGGCGCGCTTCTCCGGGATCCCGCCGCCCACCAGCTGGTTGACCAGCTTGCGCGCCGCCCGGATGTCGGAAAGGTTCTCGCCCGCGATCAGCTGGCGGCTCAGATGCTGGGCCAGCGCTTCGACGTCGGGATTGCTGGGCGAACCGAACTTGCCCTTCTGCGGCCCCACGCCCTTCTGATAGTCCGCGACCAGATCGGGATAGTCGCGCAGCACGTCCTCGGGCACCGGCAGACCGGCCTCGAGCGCGTCGCGCACCACGATACGGTGCGGATAGTCGTAGTTGAAGATGTCGTAGTTCTGGTGGTGGCCCTTCGCGACCTGCAGCACCTTCTTGCCGCCGATCGTGCTGATCTTGACCCCTGCCTCGACCTGGCTGTTGAAGCCGTTTTTCCAGTCGATCAGGTGCTCGATCTCGTGGCGCAACGTCATCAGCTTCTCGAACTCGCTCTGGGTGTTGGCCAGATAGAGCTCGCGCGCATCGACCGACCCGTCGGGCCGCGACACGCCGGTAACCATGCCGTGGGTGATGCGCAGCCCGCCGGGCCCGCTCTCGAACGGCTTGGTCAGGGTCTTGATCTTGAGCGCGGTGACGCCGTAGCGCTCGGCGTAGTAATTCGCGATCTCCTGCAGCTTCGTGGTGCCCGCCTGGCGATAGATGCGCTCGGCGGCCGGCTTCCAGAACAGGCGCTCCATGGTCTGGGGATCCATGCGACGAACCTCGTCGCGCGTGATCTGCCAGCCCTCGCGCGGCTTGTCCGCGGATCCGAAGATGTCGTCGATCGCAGCGTCGGCGTCGGCCTCGCTCAGCACGTTGGCCGTCGGTGGGGCGATAAATTGCTGCGGATTGTCGCCCAGCGCTTTCCAGATCGTATCCAGCTGGGCCGGGTTCATGTCGTCCAGATGCTTCTGCCCGGTCAGGCGCTCGCTCGCCCCCATGAACGCCGGGGTTGACCACGGCACGCCCAGCGCATCGGCCTTCGTGTGGATCTCGGGCGGGGTCAGCGGCTTGTAGCTGAGCGGCGCCTTGGTCTTGCCCGACGCGAGCCACGCCTTGAAGCTCTCGACCGACATTGGGGTGCCCGCGCCGAGACGCGCAGCACCGCTGCCGTCGGAGAACCCGCCCTCATAGCCCTGGGCTGCGGCTCGACCGTCGGCAAAGCCCAGCATGACCTTGTGCTCGTCGAACTTACCCGTCTTGGGGTCGATCTGGTCGATCACAAACACGTTCGGGCTGGTGATGTCGGGCCCAAGGTAGATGTCGACCTGATCGCCGTCGGCGCCATTCGTGGCCTTCACATAGCCGTAGTCGTGCGGCATCTGGACTTCCCAGACCTCCGCAGCTCCCGGCTTCGATCGGCGCATTTCACCCCTGCGGGTCTCAATCGCGAGATCGAGGCCGTTCCAGCCAACGTGATATTTCTTGTAGTTCCCGGCCTCGGCTTGGGCTGGGGTCGGCTCGGGCAGCGCGGGCGCAGCGCCCAGCGCGCCTGGATCTGCGTTGAGGTCGATGGGGTTCGTCGCGGTGCCGTCGCCCGGGGTCGGAACGACAGGCGTTTCCGGCGCGACCGGCGGGGTGCCGTCGAGGAAGCCCTTGAGAATGTCCTTGGCGTCGCCGATCAGATCGCCCTTGGTCGGGGGCGGCGGCGGGGCCGGGGGTGCCATGACGGGCGGCGGGGCCTGCGCGATCGTGGTCTCGGGGCCGCCGGTGAGCTGGTCGATCTCGTCCTGGCCCAGCTGGTCGGGCAGATCCTGGCCAATTCCGGGCTGCGGCGCTACAGGAGCGGCCTCGGGCGCCGGGGGCACCACAGGCACCGGGGCGGCCGGCGGCGGCTGTACGGGCGCAGCGGGCGCGGGCTGCGGGGGCGCCACGGGCGCACCGGGGGCCTGCACGACGCCCGGGGTAACCGCCGGGGTGCCGAAATTTGGCTCGGTGCGGCCGCTGGGATCGACCGTCGGCGCAGCTGCACCAGGGGTGCCGAACGTCGGCTCGACCCGTCCCGGGGCCGCAGGGGCGCCCGGAATGGCGGGGGGAGCGCCAGGTGCGGCGGCGGGCGGCGGCGGATTGGCCGAGAAGCTGCCGATCGAGGGGCCGGGCTGGGGCAGCCCACCGGGCAGCGCAGCGCTACCACCGCCCGTGATGGCGCCGACGCCGGCGCCAACCACGAAGCTCTCCAAGCCGCCCTCGAACGGATCTTGCTCGGGCGCGTAGAGGCCTCGGGCCGCCAAGTTCTGGACGACGTTCTGCACCCACTCGGTCGAACCCTCGGTCAGGCCCTGCTCGACCGCCTTCTGGCCGGCCGCAACCGCGAAGCCAAGGGCGCCCGGGGTCCGGGCAAGCGGCTTCATCAAGCGCTGGAACGACAGGAAATCGAGCATCGCCGCCGGCACGCCGCCCACGATGGCAGCCTGTCGGATCTGTTCGTCGGTCGCCCCCGCCTTGACCGCGTTCTCGACGCTCTCGCCAATGTTCATGCCCGCGAACGTCGCCGGGAGTGCGGCATTGGCCATGGCGCCGAACGCGCGCAGGCCCACGTTGCCCGACGCGGCGGCAGCACCGCCAGCAAGGCCGGTCGCCATCATCGGCGCCATTTGGCCGACGCCGCGCGCGATGCCGGTGCCATAGCCCGCGTTCTCGGGCATCACCGGGAACGTATCTTGGCCCCACTGGTCGAGCTGCTGCCCCGCCTTAAACGCGCTGGTGTCCTGGATCCGCGTCACATCGCGCGGGCCCTGGCCGCCGAGTGCGCGCTGGGCCAGCTGTTCGACGACGATCAGGCGGCTCGGATCGCCGCCCCAAAGCTGCCGCAGGCGCACGCGATCGGCCTCGATCATGTCGGCGCGGCCATCGTCCTTGAATTGCTGGAACCGTTGCTCGATCCGCTGCATGTCGCGATCGTCGGCAAACGGGGTGCCCTGCAGGATCGAAACGGCGGTCAGAACGCCCTTGGGCGCATCGACCAGGGCGCCTTGCGCACCGCTGTTCAACAGCGCCTGGCCATAGCCTTGCTGCAGCTGCTGGTGCCGCTTGCGCAGCTCGATCCCGGCTTCTTCCGGGCTGAGATTGTCGGGGATGTAATCGACCCCGCCGTCGGGCAGCCGTACCTCGAAATAGCCGGTCTTGGGCGCGCGGCCGCTCTCGTCGAGGCTCGGCGACAGGGCGCGGCCGCGATTGAACTCGCGGCGGCCCTCGTTGGGATCTGTTGCCGGTGTCGCCTCGAAATTGCGCAGCAGATTGGCCGGGGCCGGCGGATTGACCCGCATAAGCGGCTGGGACGGCACATATTGCGGCGCGAGCTGCTGGCGGGTGCGCGGCGTAACCGCAGCGTCGATCGACGGGACCGACTGCTGCGGCGCGTAGGGTGTCACGCCCTCCGGGATTGGAGTTGGGGTCGAAAGGTCCTCGGTTTCCGCCTGGGCAATAACATCGCGCAAGCGAACAGGGCTTCCGGCCATCGTTTTCTCCGTTTAGGGCGGGGCGGGCACCAACCGGCCACTCCGATCTAATACCATACTCCCACGGATAGGTGCATCAGTTGGTCGCGGCGCCATATATGGTACGGCCGGCGGCGTCACCTGGGTAGGAGCAAACTGCGGAAATTCATCGGTCCCGCCCGTGTCCTGGAAATCGTCGCCGCCCAGATAGTTCGGCAGCTGCGGCATCGCGGTAGGAGCCTGCGGGGCAGCGGCGGGGCCACTGTTGAACGCGCCAGCACCACCCACGGTGAAATCGCGCAACGACGGCCGTGCGGCCGCAGGTGCAGCGGGGGCTGGCGCCGGTTCTCCCGGGCGGGGCGCTTGCATGGGCGGCCCTGGGATCTCTGCGGGGCCGCCGCCGCCAGGAGCGCCGCCAGCGCTCATAGAGGCCATGAGCTCTTGGGTAGCTTGGCGGATCTGTTCTTCGCCGGGCAGGGCTCGGAAAGTGCGATCGTTCTCGGCACGGGTGCGCGCCCATTGCACCGCTGCGGCGCGAAGCGCACCGGGATTGACACGCGCCTGGGCCAACCGCTCCTGCGCTTCGAGAATGTGGCTGTAGTTGAACGGCTCGCCGCGTTCGAGCGCGATTTCGCGGCCGATCGCTTGGGACATCTGATACTGGTTGGTGATCCGACCACCAAGGCCAGCTGCAGCGCCACCGGCACCGCCGCCAGCGCCCATCGGGGCTTGGCCGCGCCCGACCTCTTGCATGTAGGTGTTGGTCGGGGCGCCCGGCTTGTAGGCATTGCGATCGACCAGATAGGTGACCAGCTGGTCGGCCTGCCGTACCTGCTGAAACCCAATGTTGGGCCTGGTCCGGGGCGGGCCCACCGTGGCGAACGCGGTCTCGAGATTGCCGCTCTGCGCGAACGCCGCAATGAATTTCTGGGCTTGCTGCGGATCGTCGCGATAGATCTTCTCGGAGATCAGCATGCCGCGCGCGAAATTCCCGTTCGTCGCCATGGAATTTACCATGTCGGGCGGGAACTGCAGGCCGTGACGCTGCACCAAGAAATCGAAGGTCGGGCGGTCGCCCTTGGCGATCGCGATCAGCGCGGCGCGCTCCTGTTCGTCCTGGCGCCGCTGATCGACCTGAGACTGCTGGTGCGACGCATTGAAGGCCTGCATCGCGGCTTGCCCGCCGCCTTGCACGTTGGCGAGCGAGGCCGACAGATCGCGAAGCGCGGTGGCGTGCTGGTCCTGGCGCACCGCTCCTGGTGCTGGGGCTGCCGGTGCCGCCGCCGGTGCCGGGCTCGGGGCGGCCTGGGGCGTCGGGGGCGGTGCAATCATCGAAGCTGGCGAGCCTGGCGTGGGCTGCGCGGGTGCCGGGCTCGGGGCCGACAACGTGGGCGTGGTCTGAACCGGGGTGGGTTGCGGCGTGTTGCGCGCGAACACGTTGCGTAGCCCGGCCCGCGTCGCGGTATCGACGTTCTGCTGCTCGGCGGAACGGCGCATCCCCTCGTCGAGATTGAAATCAACCGACGCGCGCGAGCTTGCCCGGTCCATGCCTTCGTTGAAGGCCTGGGTGGCGGGGTTGGCTTCGATGTAACGCAACGCCATTGGATCCTCCTAGACTTGAGCCGTCATTTTCGAGAACCGCCGCTCGCGCGCGCGGTCCTTGGCGTCGGATGCGATCTGGCTGGCGATCGCCCCGATCGCGGTCCCGGCGTTGCGGCCTTGGGCCAGCTCATACGATGCGTCGTTGGCGCCGATCTCGCGGATCGACGCTGCATCGGCACGGCCCGTGTTCTGGTCGATCGTCGAGACCTGCCCTGTCGCGACTTGGCCCTGGCCCGACAACGTGTTGGTTGCGGCGTCGGCGCGGCGCTGGTTCTGGTCGGCGAACGTGGCGCCCATCCGGTTGTTGAGATCGTTCACCACGGCGGCTTGGGCACGGCCAGCGCCACGCAGCCCCGAGGAAGCGAGCCGCGCGTTGGTGTTGCGCTGTGCGTCGTCGAGCTGGATCCGCTGGCTCGCCGTCATCACGTTGGGGTCGAGCGCGCTGATCGAGCGCAACTGGGTGCGCGCCTGGTCGCCGGCCTCGAGCGCCGGGGCCCAGCGCGCCGCCGCTTGCGCGTTGGCCGCAGCCTGTGCCGCGCGCGCCGCCTCTTGCGACTGGTTGTACTGGTCGCGCGCCGCCGCGTTGGAGTTCGAGCTGATCACCGCGCTGGCGATCGGGGCCACGGCCGAAATCACCGGGGCGGCTTGCGACACCGCCTCAGTGACCGGGGCCACAAAGTCTTTGATGCTCGTGAAAATGTCGGAGAACCACGACATGGCTTATTTCCCCTTTCCGATCCGAGAGGGCAACGGGCGCACCCCCTTGAGCTGCGAGCCGCGACCGGTCGGGGCGCCACGCTCGGGCGCCGCTGCCGGCATCGCCTGGAAATCCAAGATACCACGGCCACCGCCGCTGGGCGGCATCGGTGCGGGCGCACCGCCAGCCATCGGCGGGGCCTGCGGACGCATGGGCGCGCGCGGGCCACCAGCCATCGGCATCGGCATTGGGGGCTTGGCGCCAGCCGTGGCCGCAATCGGGGTCGGCGCGGCCGGGGCGGCTTGCGGGCGGCCCTGCGGCATCGGCGGGGGCGTGTCTTGGTGTCCGTAACCTTCCAGCTGCTCGGGCGGTAGGGCAGCGCCAGCATTGGCCGGCGGGCGGCCCGTGAAGCGCTGCACAAACTCGTCCAGAACGGCTTTGCCGCGTTCGGGATCCACGTTGCCGTCCTTGTTGCCCATGATCATCTGCAACAGCATTTCGAGGACCCGCGGATCCACATTGCCCATTGCGCTTACGAGCTCTGTCGGCAGGACGTATTCGCCAACATCGACGTGCACAGTTCCATCGTCAGGACCTTTGGGGTTCTGGCCACCAACCATGCTCTTGCTGATATAGCCGCCGTCGGCGGTGTAACCGCCGGCACCGGCATCGCCGCCGCCGCCTGCGCCGTTGTCGCCGTTGTCGCTCGTTCCCGTGCCGCCGCCGCCGCTGGTATCAGAGGAGCCTGCGTCGGATGTGCCCACTGAGCCGGTGCCCATGCCGTCGTTGACGCTTGCCGCATCGGGCACGCCCGTTGTCGCATCAACCGTCGTGGCGCTGGTGGTGGTGCTGGTGGTTGTGTCGCCGCCGAACAAGGAACCCGTGTCCTCGGGCTGGCCAACCGCATTGGGGTTGGCCGAGAGCGAGTTTGCGGCTTGGTCCGGGGTCGGGCCTTGGCCGGAATACGATGATACGCCGTTGGCGTCGGTCGAAACGGAAAGCTCGCCACGCGATACTGCGGCCTCGGGTCCCTGAGGCACCCCGGCCAGCTCGGCTCGGCCACGGGCTGCGGCCGCACCCACGCGATTTGCTTCCGCAAAGCCCGGATTGAAATTGGTGCCGCGCTCGAACGCCGAGATCGCGTTCTCTCGCTGGCTTTTGATGCTGTCGGGCGAAAAGAAGCTGGTGACGCGGCCAACCCCGGTGTCCTCGAGCTGGTTGTTAGTTCGGTTCGTGTCGATCGCGCGGCCGACCAGGCCGCCCACCGTGGCGAGCCCGCCAACCCCCGTCGCCAAGCCGATCGCTGTCCCGGCGATCGACAATGCGTTCTGGTAGTTCACGTCGAAATACTGGGCGACGAACGAAGCCGCATCCTCGAGCGAGAGGCCCGAAAGCTGCTCGCCCAGATCCTTCATTTCCGTGTCGCGCGCGCGCTGGGCATCGTTGCCGTCGGACCCACCACCAAACGCGCCCGACGCGCTGAAATTGCGCAGCGACATTGGGGCTTGTGCGCCTGGGCTCGCCGAACCGCCCGTCACCGCGCCGTCGCGGGTCTCAAAGAACTGGTTGGGCCGCGCACGGCCGCCGCCGCCTCGAAAACCTTGACCGTTCTGGATCGACTGCGCCATCGGTGGCTCCTTATTGGCCAGAGACTTTGGTGCGCGCGGCCGTGATGACCGCGTTGAGGGTGTCCTTTATCTCGTTGACCTGGGCCTGGGTCGGCGGGTTGCCGATCGTGGTCTGGATCAGCGGGATCTCGGCGATCTTTTCCATTTGCAGCACCGAGGGGCGCACACCGTTCCAAAGCTGGGTCGCCCATTGCTGGAACGAAGATATGGTCTGCGCCAATGCGTCGATCGTGGTGAGCGGCTGGGTGATCCGAGGGGGTTGAGGGACTGACATTAGGTGCCGAGCTCCGTAATGAGGCCTTTGACGTTCGCCAGCTCCCACCGGCAGGGATCCGTGACGATATACTCGATTTGGAACGAGCTGCAGGAGCCGAGCGCAGGATAGTCGATAAACATGAACTTGTCGCCGCGCGCGCCGAGGCTCTTTTCCATCCAGCGGGTCCAGGCCCGGTTGTCCTTGTTGATCCGCATTTGGAACTTAGGCGCCACGTTGCCGTTCAACGGATCGCCGCGCGCCACGCGCACCCGCAGCCCGTCGCACCGGATCGGTCCCCACATATCGTAGTGCCCGGAACGATACAGCGCGCGCTGCACCTGCCCATCGTTGGTGAACGTGTTGCGGTCGAGCTCGAAGATCTTTCCGTTCTCGCCGCCGACAAAGCTGCGGTTCCAGACCGAGCACACGCTGCGGCCCGGCCAGCACGCCGGCACGCCGCGCCGCGGATCCCAGCCGTACAGCAAGGACCAGCGATTGTTCTTGTAGTCGAAAATCATGGTGATGCCCGGCGTGCCATACACGTTGATCGCGTGCGGCAGCTGCAGAAGCATGAATTTCTGGCCGTCGACCGGCATTTCAGCCGCCCAGGCCTCACTCCAATTCGTGATGTTGTCGAGCTTCTGCTGGATGTCGCCCGAGAGGGGGCGCCCGATCTGGCCGCTCGATCGCACAAACTCGTAGTCGGAGTTGACGAACCAAAGCCCATTGTCGGCCGGAACCATCGTGTAGGGCAGGCCCAGGCCTTCGCCCACCGCCCACCGCCGATAGAACGGGGTCGTGCCGTCGGGCAGGCGCTCGAATTGCTCGACCGAACTTGGGCCCGCGACCATGAGCTCGCGGAATGGCGTGGCCACAATGGCCGTCACCACGTCTGGGTTGCTCTCGGCGGTCAGGATGTTGAGAGGGTCCCAGGTGCGCCAGAGGCCGGCATCCGAGTATTGGAAGCGCCCGCTCGAGCGCTCGTTGGCCACCAGATACCCGTCGGCATAGGCGACGTGCGTTGCAATGGGCGCATCGTTGCTCAGCAGCTCGGTCTTTTTGCCAGCAAAGCGCAGGATCGGGCCGCCAGCGGCGTAGACCAGCTCGTCCTCGGTCTTGGTGAACACCGGGCGCAGGCCGCCGGAAAGCTGAACGTCGGTGACGCTCTCGGCGTTGCTGCGATCGTCGATCCGATAGGTGCGGCCCGTGCTCGACACCGCGATCAGGTCGGATTTGTAATCGACGACGAACATGGTCCCGGTCTCGCCCGGGATCTGCAGAAACGGTTTTAGGCCGGGAAACCGCGTATGGCCGCCCGCGTCGTTGATGTAGATGTTCTCGAGCGCTGCGGCCGCCTTCTGCAGGCTGGTCTCCGCGACGTTCTGGAACATCTTTTGATTGACGGCGATCGGGCGCCACTCGGACATGAGATCACCCGTACTTGGTTGCGACGTGAACCGTCCAATTGATGGTGGTCGATACGGCGCCGGTCACCCTGGCCTCGACCTCGGACGCCGTTGCGGCCAACGTGAAATCCCAGCCCGCCACGTCCTCGAAATCGGTCCCGATCGCCTCGACCGAGCCCATTACTGCAACGGTGCCGACGGTGAGCGTGCCGTTGACCTGGGCGCTGCCCGTGGCGCCGTCCGTGATGATCTCGTTGTTCTGGAAGATCCCGGTGATCGAGCGCAGCGACAATGTGCCGGTGACGCCGCTGTCGCTGTCCGCGACGATCCGCGCCGTGGCGCCCGACGTGGCGCCGGTCAGGATGTTGCCCACCGTGTAGTTGCCCGTTTGGCTTTGGTAGGCCAGCGTCGAGGGTGCGCGCCGGAATTTGGCGTAGCGACGATAGACCGCACGATTGACGCCGTTGCGCTGGTTGCCGATTGCGATCGCGTCGATCGCCACGATCTCGCCCGCGTCCAGGGCGCCGGTTGACCACGCCTTGGTGACCGTGCCGTCGGTCGTGGTGCCGCCCACCGAGCCCTGATCGACCTCGTAGAAGAAATTGATCTTCGTGGTGTCGCCGGTGAACGTCGTTGCGGCATCGGTCGTGCAGTTGATGAACCCGATATTGTTCTGGGGCAGGGTGAGCGACATCGTAGCGCCCACGAAATTGCAGCCCTCGAATAGGATGTCGTCGGCCGTGTCTTGGATTGCGATGGTGCCGCTGCGGAACTCGCATTTCTCCATGCGGAAATACAGGGCCTTGGCCGCGTCGATCGTGGTGGCCAGATTGTCGTCCTGGATCTTCACGTTGTTGGTGTTCGACGTGAACGCGCAATCTTGAACGTGGGTGAAGCGCGCGCCGTTGCCGTGCAGGCCGATCCCGGTATTGCTTTGGAACCGCAGCTTCTCAAGCAGGTTGTTGACCACGGCCCGGTCCTCGTAGGACAGGTAGATCCCAACCGTGGTGCAAAGCTCGACGAGCCCGCCCGACCATGTGTTGCGCAGCCATTCGCTGCCCGTCGAGCCGCCGCCCGCATTGACGTCGCCCAGCAGGCGCGCGCCCGAGCCGCAGTTCGAGACCGTGAGATCGCGCCAGAAATTGTTGGTGCCGCCGCGCGCCTCGATCCCGGTCTCGAAGCGCCGGATCTGCACGTCGTTCATCCGGGTCTGGGCAAGGCTTTCGCCGTAGACCCCAACCGAGCTCACCATAAGATTGATGCCGTCGAGCGTCAGATTGGCGAGGCCGCAGCCCGAGCCGACCAGGGTGATCGACCGGCCCGCGACCTGGCTCTGCATGATCGTCGCGGCCTTGCCGGCCCCGACCAGGCGCACCCCAGCGCTCAGCGTGATCTGGTTGAACGCGAAGGTCTTGGCGGGAAGGATGACGTCGCCGCCGCCCACCGCTGCGGCCTGGCCGATCGCGGTCGTAAGCGTGGTGGTGTTCGTCGCTGGCGAGACCCCGATCTCGCCGTAATCCTCGGCAAAGATCTGGTTGGCCACGATGTCTTGCAGGGCGCGCAACCGGCCGCTGGCGCGCGGCTTGGCCAGCATGTTGCTCGCGTCCTCGCCTTCGACCTCGGTGAGGGGCGGGGTCTGCACCCCGCCAATGTTGCTGCCGTTGATCACCAGCTCGAACGCCGCGCCGCAGTAGAGGGGCTGGGAGAACTTGCCGTAAACGACGCCCGCGCCGTCCTGGTAGCTCTCAAGGATCTGGGGGTTTGGGGCGACCTGGGTGAGCCCGGGATCGTAGTAGACGGTCGCCTTTTGCGTGGTGCCGGCCAAACGGATCTCGACCTCGGAACCGCCCTGGCCTGCCCGCCAAATATCGAACTCTGCGATGCGCTGGCCCGCCATTTTAGTAATCCGCCCCAAATGCGGTGATGTCGATCGTCTCGCCGGTGCCCAGCGCCGTGCCGGCTGCCGCCATGAGCACGTCGTCGGCGCCCAGCGTCAGGAAATCGTCGGGCTTGGCGTTGATCCAGGGCATTTCGGTGACGTTGAGCCCGTTCACCGAGGCGTTGGCCGTGATGTAACCGCTGTTGGCCGGAACGTCGATGATGCCCAGCTGCGCGATACGGTACAGCTTCGTGGTGGCCAGCAAGTTCTCTGCGGCTTGCACCGTCCCGGTGGCCATGGCGATCGTGCCGGCCGCGACCGACGTGAGAAGCGCCTTGAAATCGTTGGCCAGGGTAGAGGCGCCCAGCAGCTGCAACGGATCGCCGATGTTCCAGCCGTCGGTGACGAACGAGCCGCTGGTGCGCGTGATGCTGTCGGAACCGCCGCCGCCGTCGACGAAGGCGCCGGTGCCCACGTTCGAGCCCAGGGTCAGTGCCTTGCCGATCGCAAGAACGATCGTGTTGGCGCTGGCGTCCGACGACGTGATGCCCAGGCCGTAGATCTTCGATCCGCGCGTGCCGCCGAAGGCCACGGGATCCCAGATCGGGCGAAAGCGCGTGCCGTGCGCCGGGATCAGGATGCGCTGCTGGGTGCGCGGCTGGCCAAGAAAGGTGGGGGTATCCATCGGGTGCTCCTTAGATCGGGGTCCGGGTCAACATGGGGCGCTGGGTGAGCCGTTCCGACATAGCGATGCGGGAAAGCTGGGTCGCATTGTCGATGTCGCTGGCTTCGACCTGGGGCGAGATAACGCCGGTCTGCTGCTGGCCGACACCGAGGCCGTCGATAACGCAGATCACGTCGTCTTGGAAATAGACGGGCTGCCCGAACTTGCCCTGGCTGTCCAGGGTCTGCGGGTTGAGCAACGCGAGGGCCGAGGTTTGATCCTCGAAAAGATCGGCAAGGGTCGACGTCAGATCGCCGGCAGCGTCGGTCAGAAAGACGGAGACCTCGACGTTTGCATAGACCGGGTTCGGCAGCAGAAAGTCGCGTAGGAGTGTGCGCCGGTTGCTTGCCATGTCAGCCTCTAAAAATTGGGGAGAGAGATACGCGGGCGATAGTGATCGTCGTTCTCGAACGCCATGAGCTTGTCGTGCACCTGATCGCGATCGCCCTTGAGCCGGGCCAGCTCGGCCTCGGGCAAGCGCTTGAACGCGCCGTTGCCCATTTCGTACCCAGTGGCCAAAATGGCCCAAAGTTTCCACGCCGAGCGCAGCTGCGAGATCTGCTGGCTATCCAGGCGCGTGCTCTCGGGCGCGAAGCTCTGGAAGGTGAGGCGGATCACCTGATAGTCGTCGGTCGGGATCGGCCATACCGTCATCACCGGTTCCATGGACCGGTCGATGTAGATCATGCTGGGGCGGCCCGATCCGGCCTTGTTCTCGATCCCGTCGTACTCCCAGCGCCGCGCCAGCTTGACCGGCAGCTCGGATTGGCCCGGATCCGCGCTCGAGAAAATGCTGGCTCGGATCGGGAACTGCACCCCCTCGTCGGGGATGCTGTTGAGCCGAACGGCCGTCCCGGTCTGATCGGCTTGGACGATGCGGTTCTTCTGGGCCGACAGGTTGACCGGAACCAGGCTGTAATTGCGCTCGCCTTCGATCAGCGGCAGGTCGATCGTGCGCTGCACCAGCCACGCGATGCGCGAAACGCCGGTCAGATTTTGAACGACAATATCCAACCAGTCGGCCGCCTCTTGCAGCCAATGCTTGGGGATGTCCTCGTCCTCGATGGAGACCGCGCCGATGCGCCGAAGCGCCTTCTCGGCGATGGCCGACACCGACATCTGACCGGCATCGGGCATGGGTTAGGCTCGCAGCGAGTTGGCGATGCGGGCCGAGTTGCCGTTGGCCAGCATGCGGTCGATGTCGCCACGCGGCATCGGTGCCGCCTCGGTGCCGTACACGTCGGCCGACGAGTTGGTCGGAACGTAGTTGGTCAAGGCGTCGATCATTTCCTCGCGGCTCGCCTCGATCAGATGCTCGCTGTCGGGCAGGCGCGAGCAGCGCGAGGCCAGCGCTTCGTCGTTGAGCTCGGTGAACGCGGCGACGACTTGGCCCGGGCGAAGGCGGATCCCGCCGGTCGCGGCGTCGTTCTGGATCTCGGGCAGCGGCTCGAGCTTCGCGCCCTTGTCGTCGACAACCTCGAACGACTTGTCGCACAGGAAGGCCAGGGCGTGCGCGCGCGGCACGTCGATAAATTTCTGGGCCGTCAGTTTGTACTCGACGCCGCCGACCTCATGGATGCGGGGCTCGGTCTTGGCCAGGAGATCCCGGACCTTGAACGGCTTGGATTTGGGTGCCGGAACGTCGTTCTTGTCGGTCATCGTGTTTTCCCTTTGGTTGGTGCAATCAAGGGCCCGAGCATCGCGCCCGGGCCCTCTCATTGCACTTGGTCACCTAGCGGCGGTTACCGCTGGGGCAGCATGTACTGGAAGAAGAACCAGCCCTTGGCCGTATCCGTGCCGGCCGAGGTCAGATACACGATCGAGCGCGCGGTCGAGATAACCGCGTGCTTCGGGTTGTTGGTCCCCACGTCGCCCGCCACGTCCGCACCGGCGAGGAAGTCTGCCAGCAAGACGCCGAGGGTGGTCGACGCAAAGAACTGTTCGTTCGACCCCACGGTGATCAGCGCCTGGGCCATCGTCGTGCTGCCGTTGGCCCCGGAGATCGCGATGTTGTTGATGAACCCGTCGGTGTCGCCGCCGCTCTCCGAGGAGAGCAGGCCGACCTCGAGGTCCTCCGTTGCATCGGTCGCAGCCACGCGCACGCCGGCGCCCCAGGGCAGCACCACCGCACCGGCGGGCAGATCGAAGCCCGTGTCGGTTTCGGTGTTTGCCGTGCTGTCGGCCACCGAGTACGGCAGCTTGAGCATCTGGACCCGGCGCTGCATGTCGATCATCACTTCGCTGATCGACCCTGCCACCACGTCCTCGATCACCACGAAATCCCCTTCGGGGCCCATGATGTAGATGTCGACCGAGTTCACGGTGTCGAGCACCGCGAAGCGGCCGGTCCCGTAGTTCAGCGCGATCGGCTGAGCGAGCGCGGCGAAGCTGTTGTCGGGATTGTAGAGCGCGACGCGATCGGTGCCGCCAGCGGCGACCACGAGTGCGACGCCACCAGCGGCCAGGATCGAAACGCCGTTGTCCTGGCGCTTCAACTGGAACTCGTGAACGAGATAGTTCTGAGCCATTGTTTGAGCCCTCCTTTAGGCTGCAGCCGCGGTGTAGACCGAGATCGTCCCGAAATCCTCGCGCGTCAGTTCGTCGATGTTCGAGTATTTGAACTGCGGCTTGAGGAGCCCGAAGATCCGACCGTAGGCGACGCCGGGGCGGTTTTTGTAGTCGTTGGTGTCCGCTTCTTCCCAGTCGGGCTCACCGATCGTGGCAAGGCCCAGCGCCTGGGCACCCAGGAACTGCGCTTGCGCACCGTCGATGTTCGAGCCCGCACCCCACTTGGAGCCACCGGCGGCGCCCAGCGTGTTGCAGACCTTCTGGTGGTCGTAGATGATCACGCCCTCGACGTTGGCCACCGAGTTCGTGAACAGCGGGTTGTCGCTACCCTGCTTGCCCGCCTTGGCCACAATCGCCTGATAGGCCGGGTCGAGCTTGAGGTCGCGAAGCTGCTCGGTCGAGCACACCAGGGCGTACCAGGGCTTGCCGCCGGCGCGGATCGGACGCAGGCGCTTGCGCTTGGCAACCGCCACGGTGCGAACGATCAGGTTCCAGTTCAGCTTGTCGGCCGCCGTGAGGGTGGCGGTCGACGTGGCCGCACCAGCGAACACGCGGCGGTTCGTGGTCGGTGCCGCGACATCGGCACCGAACGAAAGCTGCGGCAGCTGGGAAGCGGTGCGCGTCGCACCGTTGCTGGTCAGGGTGTACGAGCGGCCCGCGATCGTCAGGAACATGAGCTCGTCCAAGGTGTCGGCCAGCCAGAAGGCCAGCGTATCCTTAGCGACCGAACGGAAGCGGATCGTGCTTTCCTGTTCGGACATACGGCCCTTCGAGCGCACGCCGTTGCGCAGCTGATCGACGCGGATCTCGATCGCGTCGTTCACCAGCGCTTCCTCGTTGCCCGTGAGCTCGTTGTCGCCCACGATGCCGTCGCCGCGCAGATCGCCGACCAACTGCATGACCGCCGTGTTGCCACGCTCGGTCTTGGTCAGTTCGGTGATGCGGTGCACCGGCTTCGTCATGTCGGCCGTGTTGCTGCCCACAAAGCCGTTCGACATCCAGAAATTGGCGTCGCGACCGGCCTTGGAGACCTCGTTTGCCCAGAGTTTCTTTTGGGCCGCGCTCAGCGACCCGAAGGCGGTATAGGCCATTGTCTTGCTTCCTTTCCCCCGGTGAGGGGTTTCTAGGGTTCCGTTATTGCAGGAAGCGTTGGAGTAGCTTGGGCGACACGCGCTCGAGCTCGATGGGCGACATCTTCATGATGTCCTCCTCGGTCAGCTCGTTCGTGGCGCCCGGCTTGCCGATGGTGCTGATATCCGGTGCCATCGTAGCGGCCAGATCCAGCTTTGCAGCCCGGGCCGCAGCCGTGGGCGAAAGCGGTTTGGCACCGGGTTTAGGTACGGCCGGGGCAGCGGGTTGCGGCTTGAAATCGGGTGCCCATTGCGGGCCCAACGTATCGGACAACGCGGCCATGTCGGCGCGGAACGCCATATCCATCTTGACCTTGTTGTTGCCGAACTGGGCGAATTTCCCCTCGCCATTCCAGCGCGCGCGCGTCATGTCGGCCAGGGTCTGCAGCTGGGGCGCGGTAAGCACCGTCAGATACGGATGGGCCTGTTCGAGCGTTTGCGAGTGCTGGGTTTGAATGGCGTCATCGACCAGCGAGGTCTGCGGTGCCGACTTGGCCGAGGCCGCGATGGCCTCCACCGTGTCGAGCAACAAGTCGTCGAGGGCCGCCAATTTCTCGGCGTACTCGGTCGAATTGATCTCCGCATTGTCGTAGGCCTGCTGGACGGCAAGGCGACCCTCACGGATCTGCTTGCGTGCCTCTGCAACGGTTGCCGGGGGCTGAGGCGCTTGGGGCGCCGCTGCCGGATCCGGTTGTGCCGTGGCCGGGGCCAATCCAGCTTGAATGGCTGCGACCTGACCGGCCAAGTAGTTTGCCGTGTCGCGATGCTTGTCGCGATCGGCAATTACTGCGTTTAGCCGTTCAATCGGAACCATTTGCGGGGTTGCTTTGGGCTGTTCGACCGGAGCGACCTGTGGTTTGGTCGGCTCCTCCGGGTCCGCGATGATGCCAGCTTGCGCCGCTTCCTCAGCCGCCACTTGGGCAATCGCCTCCTGCAAAGCGATGTCCTCGGGGTCGGTGCCGCTGCGCAATTCCATATCGACGGCTGGTGACGCCGGCGCTGGTTGCGGGATCTCGGGGCTCGGTGTCGCAATCGTGTCGGTCATACCATCCTCTTTCGCGGGATAACGCGGATACGCCCGATCGGCGGCGGCCCGTCCGACGATACGCTCGTCGGCAGCGAGAGCGCCCGATGTCCGGCGGCGGCCCGGTCGTAAAACTGGTTCATGTCAGCCCCTCGGGGTTCCGCTGGCCCATCGACCGCTGGTATTGCTGGTCGGCCCGCACCCCCAATATTTGGGACTTTATCACAAATGCCTTGCGCCATGCAGTATCCGCGTCGGCCAGCCAATGCTCGTCCGTCGCCTGCCGGCAGCGCACCCATGCCTCGTCGTTCTCGACCCAGAACTGGATGTCGTGCTGCGGGTCGAGCCAGGCCATGCCCCAGCGCTGATCGCCGAACCAAGCGGTGATCCAATACCCGCCGTAGGGCAATTCCCGGTTCAAACGCTGGCAAAGCCGGATCGTCAGGTCCTGGCGCTCCTGGTCCGGGCGGGCCAAGGCGCCGGTCGGATCCGGGCTCACCATGCCCCGGATCTGGCCGTTCCACGGCGCAAAGGCCACGAAACCGTAGCCCCCTGCCTCTTTGGCCAGCTCGGCCATGACGGACTGGAACGCGACTTTGTTGTCGAAGATCATAGGACGGCTCCTGGGGGCGCTGCGGCGGCCGCTGGCGGGGCCATGGGCGGCCCGGCTGGGGCAGGCCCAGCGATGGCGGGCGGCGCTCCTGGCGGCCCGGCCATGGGCGCTGGCGGGGGTGCGTTGGGGTCTGGCGACGGCATATCGGGCGGCAGGCCCATCTGAGCGCGCGCGGCCGCGATGCGGATTTTGATCTGGTCCTTGTTGCCGACCGACGAGGCCTCAAGCAGCACGTCGTCGGGGATCGGCAGGCCCTTCTCCTTGAGCATCAACAGCTCGGCGAACTGGGCTTCCAGGAACGTGGCCGACATCGGCGTGTCGTCGACCACGGCCTGATACTTGCCGTAGGTGACGTCGTTGACGATCGTAGCGGCGGCTGCCCCGTTGGCCATGGCCTTCTTCTGGTTGATCGGAACGTCGATCGGCTTGCCGTTGTCGCCCGTGATGCGCAGGATCCGGGCCTCGGTGTAGAAGCTCTGGATCAGCTCGAGCTCCTTTTCGCCCAGCAGCGTTTTCGAGCGCTTGTAGTTGTTGATGTAGAGCTCGAGGCCGATCACGGTCTGCTTCTGCTTGGCCTCGATCGCGCGCCCGGACTGGACGTTCTGGATCTGGCCCAGCGATGCCTCGTTGACCCCCGAAATGTCTTTCAGATCTTCCTCGGCTTCGTGCTCGAGGTCGCGCATCGCAACCGGAGTGCCGGGCGGTTCGATCTGCTTGGGCTGCGAAAGTTTGCCGCCCTTGCTGTCCCAGGCGATGTGTACGCCAGCGGTCGAGCCGTAGCGCTCCAAGTTCTCGCGCGCCTGGACGTCGAGCGTGTCTTTCTCGTACATCCAGCCGCCGTTGGCCGCGCGCAGCACCAGGTTGAGGCGGGCGCTGCGGCGCGCGTTGATCTCGCGCTGGGGGTCGATCAGGCTCTCGACCATGCCCTTCGTCGTGCCGCGCCGGAAATAGGGGAAGAACGGGGTGACGGTGAACGTGTCGTAGGGCGACCATGCATCGTACACGATGATGTCGCCGACGATCTGGGTGTTGCGGATCCGACGGCCCAGCCGGTTCTCGACGCGGATCGGGTTGCCCATGTACTCGCCGAACTCCAAGACCTTCTTGATCTTGTCGGGCGTGTAGAAATCGGGCACGCGCTCGCGCTCGCCGGTCTCGAGATCGACGAAAAAGCGCTGGGGCACCGTCATGTAGTGCTGCTGGTCGATGACGCGGACCAGTTTGCGCTCCTGGTCGAAATAGTCGAAGAACCGTTCCATGATGTCGGCGTAGTAGCCCTCGGGGTTCTCGTTCTCCCCGCCGAACCGGCGCCACGGCGCGATCTCCGGGCCATAGTCCATCACGTTCGACGGCATGCCCGAGTTGCCCGGCCCGCTCAGCCAGGGCCTGACCAGCGTGTAGGCCTCGTCGCCGTAAAACAGCTTGACCTGGTTGAGCGACATCCAGCGGCTTTCGCTGACGTGCTCGCAGCTCTCGTTGAGATCGTATTCTTGGCCGTCCGGGTCGAGGAACACGGAGAACGGATCCAGCGCGGTATGCTTGACCTCGCCCAGGTCGTTGTTTGCGAAATCGAGGCGCGACGAATAGAAGCCGCGGCCCCCGATCAGGCCGTCCATAAACACCTCGCTATCAATGAACTGGATCTTCGACCGGTTGCCGATCTGCTTGCTGATCTGGGACAGGACCTGCGCCACGTCGTAGCTGCCGCTGTCGTCATAGGCCGGCAGGAACTTGATGTCGGTGCGGTTCTGCAGGTGGAAGCCGACCACCAGCATGATCAGCGGTTTGATCTTGTTCAAGGTCAGTGCCGGCCGATCGGCGTCGAGGACGCGCTGCAGATCCTCGGCCGCCCATTGCTTGTCCTCGACGAAATCAAAACACTCCTTGGCGCTCTTGGCCCATGTGTCCTGGGCGCGCGCCGCGCGCTCGAACCGCGAGGCGACAAGCTGCATGAGCTCCCAGTTCTGGGGCGGCAGTTTGCGCGGTGCTACAGGGCCGTCGAGCATTTTTCACTCCAACCCAGCAAGGGTGTCGATGATGGCGGCGCTCAACGTCGATGCGCCGGAATACAGGATCCCGCCCATGATCAGGCCCATGCAGGCCTCGGCCCGCTGCGTCCAGTGCCCCCCAAACGGTTTGTTGATCGCGTATGCCGCGACGGCAAGCACGCCAACCGCCGCAAAATCGGCAGCGGGGGTAAACCACAGCGCTCCAATTGCCGACGTCAGCACGTTCAAACCGTACTCGACAGGCCCAATACCAAAAAGATCGAACGCAGGCGGGTTGAAGCGGTCAACATCGAACCGCGTATAGATCGGCAACGTGGCGATAAGGGCGACAACCCAACCCCAGGCCCCAAGCAGCAGGTGATCGCGGCCGGGTCTCTCCAAGCCCATACTCGCCCCAAAGTAGCCCAGCACCATTGCCACATACAGGGACCCCCAAAGCACAATGAGCGCCGGATCGAACATCGCAGCCAACGGCGCTGCCATAAGGAAGGCGCACGCGATCCGCGTGATCGTCGTCCCCGGCTCGACAAGGAACAGCTTGCGGACGATTGCCCCAAAGCCACCGCCGCGAAGCGTCCAGACGTATCCGCACCAGATGACGTAAAGAGTTGCGAGAGCGTAGGTCACGGCAACGCCTCGATCTTGGCTTGGAGTGCGGCCAATTCCGCAAGCAGCTCATCACGGGTAGGCGCTGCGGGCGCAGGAGGGGGAACGTAGGCGGCGATTGCGGCGAGTTCTTCCGCCGTGTACTCGCGCACGGTTTCTTCGCCTGTCTTGACGTTGATTTCTCGAACTTGGGTCATGCGTTCCTCAGTAGTAGATGATGTTGTAGGAGCCGCTGTCGAACACGTCGGTGCCGCTGGGCGTCGTTAAACGAACGCGGGACAGCGCACCGGCAAGCGCCTTACGCCCAAAGCAGTCGTGGCGGTTTGCGGAGCCGTCGATGAGACGCCCGCCCCCAACCCAAGTGTTCGTCGCAGCATCCACGAGGCAGAAGGTCAGCAAGCCCGAATAGAACAGCGACGCACTGTTGTCATAGAAACGGAAGCCGCTGGTTTGGATGCCCCCGACAACCGAGGCACCAGACAGCCGCTCCTCAAACACCGAGTAGCCGGTCGTCTCGATCCCGCCTGTCGGGCCGAACTGCACCATCAAAGGCGACGAGCCGTTAGTGGAGACTTGGTTGAGGATGACATGCAGGACCGAAATACCAGTGGGAACGGTAGTGAAGTCCACAGACGACCCGCTGGTCGTGGCCGCAAGCGTGCCGCGTGTCACACCGCCGCCCGCATTCAGCGTGTTCCCCGTAAAGCTCAGGCCGGTCCCAAGCGTGATCTCGCCGGTCGCACCACTCGGGCCACGCCCAAGCAGCCGCGAGGCGGCGAGGGAAACCATCGCGGGGGTTACTAAGGTTTGGCTCATTGTTTGGCCCCTTCAAAGACGTTGAGGATCGACGCCGGTTCGAGGGCTTCAATCGAGTGGAACTTAGGTGCGCGGAAAAGCGCGGGTTGATCCAACGCGCCAAACTCGCGCTGCGTGTCGTCAGTCGTCACGCGCACGCGGCCCGTCAGCACGATCATCAAGTGATCGACGTTGTGGTTGTGGCGAGGCAAGCCTTCGCCGGTCGCGAAATCGTATCGCACAAAGTCACTCCCGAGCGCGTGGAAGGCGTGCGTGTTCACAGTTCAGTTACTCCTCCAACTTCGCCGCTCGATGCAGGTGCGGGCGGGGGCGGAAGCAACTCGAACGCGCCATTGACATAGCGATGCGTCTGCGGCGTTACGTCGTCGGCGCACTCAACCCAATGCAGAGGCGGTGCGACGGGAAACGGCGCATCTTCGACTTGGCACAGCCGGTCGTTTTCGCCGGGGGAAATCAGCGCGTACTTCATGCGGCACCTTTGAGGTATTCAGTGACGACAACTGCCCCAGCGGTGCCTGGGCCACCACCAGAGCCAGCGCCGGTAGTACCGCCGCCGCCGTTAAGGCGTCCCGGCCCTGCGAAACCTCGATAAGCTGGAAGTCCGCAACCGTATGGAACCTGACCTCCAAACGCCGCTTGACCACGAAGATTTATATCCCCGCCCGAGCCAGAGCCAGCGCCTGTGGAAGATCCCCCTGTTGCAGATGCAAACGAGCCAAACGAAGATGTACCTCCGGTCGTACCATTAGCGCCCACGACGACAGTAACCCCACTTGGAAGGCTCTGCGTCGGAATGAGCCGCCGAGAGTACCCGCCAGCACCACCACCATAATCGGCTGCTCCGTCAGCGTGCCCGCCCTCAACCTCAACATCGACAGCGATCAGGTTGGCGGGCTTGCGGTAGAAGAACGTTCCTGCCGTGTTGTAGACACGCCGCACCATTCGGAACGGCACCGCATTGTCAGCGTCAAAGATGCCAAGGTTCATGGCTTACAGGTCCCCATGCTCAACGTCGATGTTGGTCGCCTGGGCAATGTGCGGCGCGGCACGAAGAAGATGCGTCGTGCCGGTCAGGATCAGCCCCGCAAGCTCCGGAACTTCCGCGTACTGGCCGCGCACTGTGGCGCTGATCGTCGCCGCTGCGAGCGTCACATCGCACAAGAAACGGTTGGTCGTGCCGCTGTCCGTGCTGATGAAGAAGCTGATCCGGTTCGCCAAGCCGGTTGCGACTGCGCCCGTGACGGCCACGCGCCGGATGCGCCGACCGGCTGCGGTGCCGGAGACGACGGTGACAAGGGTTCCGGTGCCGTCGATCGCCGTGTTGGCCGCCGTGACTTGCGCCTGCGCGCGGCCGGGGGTCGCTGCGTATTGCGGTGCTGCCGCCATGTTAGATCACTCCTGCGTCTAGAAGAAGGAAAGCAGGCGCACCCGAGGGGGCGTCCTGATACGAAGGGTCGGCGCCAGCGCCGTTGGAAGTTAGAATTTGGCCTGCCGTCGTGCCGCGAAACAGCTTCGTGGCGTCAACAGCGTTGGCAGCAATCTTCCCCGTCGTTACGGCGGCATCAATGATCTTTGCCGTAGACACAGAACCGTCAGCAGGCGTGCCGATCGGCGACGACGAGATCGTAAAAGCATAGACCTTCGACAGATTGGCCGGGGCGGTCACAAACGTCAGCGTGGTCCCCGATACCGAAAAGTCGGTTCCGGGCGCCTGCCGCACGCCGTCGATATAAGTAAAGCACGATTGGTTGGATGCGGGCGTGGCGGTGAGCGTGAATGTCGTATCAATGCCATCGCCCGTGAACTGGTCGAACGTGATGTTCGCAGCCGACCCGTCTAGGCCGTTGTCGCCGGTGCGCGCAAAGGTCGCAAGCGGCACGTCGGCTGCCGACCAGGTTCCGTTCGATGACGCATGGGCGACCGTGAGCTGCAGCCACGATCCGTTATCGACCAGCGCCGTGACGGTGAAGATGGCAAAGTCGGAATTTGACCCGTCCTTGCGGAACGAGAGCGTCCCCTTGTTCGTTGCGTTGCTGTCGTCCCACGTCGCAACAAAGTCGGAAATGTCTGGGTTCCCGGCGTCTGCCGACTGGGACGAGACCGCGATCTCGGTGACGGATGCAACGGCGGCATTGTTGAACCGGATCCCGCCGGCTCCGGGATCTGCCATCGAGGTGCTGACGTCGAACGTCCACGGGATGCCCTTGTCCGAACCCTGGTCGCCAGATGCGGCAAACCCGATATAGGCAATGTCGGCGGCCGTCAGAGTGCCGTTCGAGGACGAGTGTACGGTCGTAAGCTCGAGCCATGTCCCGTTGTCGACGACGTTCGTGACATAGAAGATCGCGAAGGTGGCGGGTGCCGTCTTTTTCCGAAGCGTCAGGGTGCCCTTGTAGACGCTGGTGCTATCGGCCCAGTTGGCTACATAGGCAGAAACATCGGGGTTCCCGGTGTCGCCCGAGAGGGCAGAGACCGCGATCGCGGTGACGCTGGCAACCGTCGCATTGTTGAGCCGGAAGGCGCCGGTGCCCGGATCCGCCATTGCCGTTGTCGCATCAAAGGCCCAGGGGATGCCGCCGAGCGACGCAAAGGCCTGGGCCTCGGCGGCACTAACTGCAGCGCTATCTGCGGCCACCACGGCGCCATCGCCCACCGCGACGGCCTGGGCAGCCGAGTTGGCGGCATCTTGCTTGGAGATCAGGGCGTCG
>Ga0315909_10000327_pt1 | contig 63563 bp, 91 predicted proteins | sample LakEriMetagenome_11_FD_203527 | JGI IMG/M metagenome (GOLD analysis project Ga0315909, IMG submission 203527) | Freshwater fungal communities from buoy surface, Lake Erie, Ohio, United States - Buoy 2 MA125 | ecosystem: Environmental > Aquatic > Freshwater > Lake | place: USA: Lake Erie, Ohio...
TTGGTACGTCTTCTACGTCTGCAAATACAACAGCACTTTTCCAGGGATATAACGGCATCGCTACTGGCCCTGGGCACGTAAGAATTGCCACTGGTACAAACTCACCTGCCAATGACGCAAACCTAGGTTTAGTTCTGTTTAGTGATTCTGAGCACACAAATTGTGCATTTATCTCTGCTAACAGAGATGGCGGTACATGGAGTGGATCATCCAAACCAACTCGCTTAGGGTTCTCTACTACTGCGGATGGGGCGAGTTCTCCAACGGAGCGGATGAGGATTGGGCAAGATGGCGGAACCTATTGGAGAAGCAACGCAGCAACAGCAACTCACGATCTGGGTAATCTTAATACATCTATTACAGGTGAAGTTATAATAGCCAGTGCCTACAGAAATACTGTAAATGATACCTTTAGGTTTTTCACGTGCATAAGGCAGGGTTTTGCAGTTGCATTAGAAATCAGGGACGATGGGGACGTCTACAATGTTAATGGAACTTACGGATCACTTTCGGACGCAAAGTTAAAAGAAAACATTGTCGACGCACAATCTCAATGGGATGACATTAAGCAACTTCGCGTCAGGAATTACAACTTCAAACCCGAAACAAATAATTCAACTCACAAACAAATTGGTGTTATTGCCCAAGAGATTGAAAATGTTTCTCCTGGGCTTGTAAACACAGTTTCCGACCGCGACGCAGACGGCAACGACCTTGGCACCGTCACCAAGAGCGTCAACTATTCGGTGCTCTACATGAAGGCGATCAAGGCGCTGCAGGAAGCAATGGAGCGGATCGAAGCTCTTGAAGGGCACCTCGAAAAATTCAGCCTTTACCCGGGCAGGCCACCGAGACCCACTGCAGCACCTGGAGTGGGTGGAGCCAAAACAAGGTCAGCGCCAATTCTTCGAGATGCCCTGAAGCCGATGTAGCCCAACTCAAAGGCGCGTAGTCCCCTTCACTCATCACCCTGACACACCGTGGTATTGTGGAGGAGCAGTGAGTTATCGCTTACTGCTCCCAACCACAGTTTTATAAGAGCGTGACTGAACAGCAAAACAACGATCTCGTCTTTCGCACGAATGGAAAGGAAAGCTTTCGCCTCGACGGTAACGGACCGTGGAACTCCGTGACTCCCTCAAACAAGCTTGTAGTTGCGCCCAACGAAGGTCTTAAGGTTGGTGGAAACATGCCTCCTTCTACCATCGCCTTCAGCATCGGCGAACCCCTTAAGGAAATTGCCCGCTTCACCGAAGAAGGTTTCTACTACAAAGGTGAGTTCATTGATGATGCTGGCGAGGTGCATCGTTTGTTGAAAGAAGTACTTGGCCAGATGAAGGTCGAGCAAAACTCCTAGACACTTGCGCTACTAAATATGAACGCCGACAACAAGCGTTTTATTAAGCAGTTCGTAATGGATCGTCTTTGGAGCGATACTGACAAACTTCGTACGGATTTAAATGCTTACGCCATCGCCCGTAACATCGATTCATTTGAGGCGATGGAAGAGTACGAGTACCAAGTGGAGCGTATCCAAAAAATGCTCGCCTGCTACTAACTAGGTTTTAACTCACCAAGCCTGGGCGTAGCGGATCACGCGGAACTGGGTGCTCGCGGCGGTGTTGGCGTAAGCGTTGAATTCAATTTGACCGCCAGTCAGAATTCCGCTGTAAGCAGCCAGTAAACCGCTGGTATATACAGTTCCGTATTCGGATGTGTAAACCGTGGCGCTGTCGTGCACTAATTTAACTTCACTGGAGTGCACCTCCTTGCCCCGCTTGGCCTGCACCGAGTAAACCACGGTTGCGTAGTCGCCGCTGGGGAATGTATCTAACTGAGTGCCGACAGTCGTCAGGCTGATAACGCTGTCTTTAAACCCAACCGAACCTTCAGCCGAAGGGAACGGTGAGTTTGCAGCTATTTGATAAGCGTTATTTGCCAGAGTCAGCGCAGCATTACCCGACGCTTGAGCGTGGCCGTCAATGCCCAGGGCGCCATTGACAAAGATAAGACCGCTAGGGTTGGGCGCTAAGTCAATATCTAATCGAGTGCCGGGCTGAACGACACCGCCGCCCTTCAGACCACTACCTGCAATGATCTCACCGCCAGCTACACCTTCTCCAGGCGGCAGTTGGTTGATGACGCCACTGATTAAAACTAACGGTTGGTAAACAGCCATAGCGTCAACACCTCCAATACATAATAGCTGATCAGCTATAAAGAATCACTGGAGGTTGGATCTCCACGTCTAATTCGCTGTTACTAACTGCGTACCCGACTGGAACAGAAACGCGATATTGGTTGGTTCCGGATGCGGAGACCAAACCAGACGCCGTGGCGTAACGGGTGATTTGACCGCTGTATTTAGACAAGTAGTAGTACTCGCCAGGAACAAGGGACACATCGGCCGTGATGTTTGCGCTTCCGAGGGACACAATCCCGTCAGTGCTCACCGAGATACCAGAACCAGCCGGGGCGGCCACCGTGGTTGCGCCAATAACGCCATATCGAGTTGCGGCCACGCCACTTAAAGCGGTTGCTTTAAAGACGCTGGTTCCACTGACGTAAACGAAATCGCCCTGTATCAGTGTCTCACCGGCTGTATAACTCTGAGACGCGGGCAGACTCAGGGACACCCCTTCGCCGTCGAGCACCCATACGTCCGTGCCGCCAGAGTTAACGCTCTGGAAACTACGGGCAAAAATATTACGATTAGCCACGGCGGATCCAGACCCTTATGAGTATTTTAGAGCCTCGCAGCTTCTATATGATACGGGACTCCATTAATTGAGATCGGATATAACAAGTTGGGCGTCAAGGTGCCGCTCATGATGACGTTGTTGTGATCTACAAAGCGCTCAGTTGACAGACCTGATGGGCAGCGCAGCACTGCTGTTGTCAGTTCAAACGTGCCGTCGGCAGCGTGGGTGAATAATGCGTCTGTCGAGGGGATTGCGGCGACACCGTTTTGGTAAATGCCACTTGCCTGAATGTAACCACCTGTGTTTGTCCAGGTGCCTGAAATTGTATCGCCCGCACGCAACACATACGCGCCCGACACAATCGGCTGCGTCAGGTTGTTGAGTTGTGTGTTGAATGTATCGAGCTGATTTTGGAAGTTGCCGCTGGACGCGACGATCCGTTGGACATCCTGGGGGCGAACTCCGTATGGGAACGCCGCACCACGAATCCTTTCGACGTCTTCAATCGAGATGCCTAGGTTCCGAAGGGCTTCGTCGCGATTCGGAAGGTCCGCCAGATTTTCGTCTCTAACAAGACCCCGAGGCATCTCGATCTACATCTTCTTAGTTAAGTTTAGCCGACTTCTTCAGTCTCTGACCCTTCCATTTCTTCTTCGGGTGCAAATTCAAGTGTGTCGACGATGTTTTGCAGGGCTTCAGCAGCCATTTTCACCAGCGGACCGTCGCCGGTCAGACGTGCCGAAGCGTAGGAATTTACAGCAGCGACGAGCTCAGATTTTTTGCAGGCCATGACGAGGCTTAGAGTCTGTATAAGTATACTGCCCGCTGCTGAGGTGCAACGGGCAGATGACCGAACTTCTAATTAACGTCTAACTAACGTCTAACTCCAAAAAAGTTTGAAGTTCAAGCCCAGGGCAGACCGCTGGCATCCGCAGGATTTTCCTGCTTATCCAAGTTGGCGCTTAATGCAGCTTCGATTTCAGCTACTTTTTCGGCGCCGCCCAGAGCGTCTTGTGTCCAACCGACTACAGTGGGCTCCTCTAAGTCGGCGTAGGGGATGAAGTCTTTCGGGTCGGGTTGGCTGAATCCCACGGAACCGTAACTACCTGCCGTCAGGTGTTCGCCCGTTGCAGTAACTCGTTCAGCAGTAACAGTGTAGTGAGAAATATAGACTACTCCATCTGCTACGTGCCGTTCAAGATTTACGATACCCCAAGTGATCGTGTCAGCCATTAGTCTAAGAGACTTGTCTGCTTCAGTTTAGCTCATACGCTTCTTGCTTACTATTTATATGAGCGCGTAAAAAAGCCGGGTTTTTACACCCGGCCAGACAGACGATCGAAGGGGACTTAGAGGTTTGCCATTCGAGTAACGCTCCAGGTGACTGTTTGTGCTACTCCTGAGCCTTGGGTTGCTTGGACGTTAGCGCCACTAAGGGAAAGAGTAAGAAGTGATCCGGCTTTTAATGCTTGAATGCTATGGCTGTTTGCCGCAACTGATCCAATGATATAAACAGCGTGATAAGCGCCCGCATTTGCAGTACCTGTAATTACCGCAGTAACTATATATGTAGCATTCAGATTTTCTAAGGCAAACAGAGTGGTAGCTGTATTGTGATTGGCGCTAACCGAGCCAGTAAATGAGGCAAAATTTCCAGCTAAAACGAGAGCGGTATTGCTATTCACTCCAGATGCAGAGGACGTACCAACTAAGAGCCTGCCGCTGGAGTCGATGCGGGCGCGTTCGGTACCACTTGCATATGTGCCGCTATAAAACACATAAGCATTGGAGCTATTTGCCCCTACGTGCCAGTTGCCTGCTGTTGATTTGTACTGGATGAATGCGTCGGTTGAGTTGCCAACTTGAGCAACTGAACTTGCAACGTCAAGCGCATAGCCAGGGCTCGTAGTGCCAATCCCTACTCGCTGTGCGCTGTCAATATGAAGGGCGTTAGTGAGTACGCTGCTTGTATTAGCAGTGGAAATGTTTAAGAAACCGCCGATTACATTACTCCGACGATCTTGAGCTTCAATGCTTGCTCGTGGTTCAGCGCCTCCGGGGGTTCCATCTGACGAATAACCAAAAAACTTTATAAATGTACTTTGAGGAGAGGCGTTTGATCCTGCGGTTAAGTTACAAAGACGTAACGTTTGTTCGCCTAAGCCTTCAATGGTCAGTTTTTCCAATGGCAAACTAGTCCCTATGCCAACTAGTCCTGCGGAAGTAATATGTAAACGATTCTGACCAGCGGTAACGAAAGCGAGCGTATCAGTCGTAGGTCGGTATAAACCGACATTAGTATCGTTAAGGAACCGAAGTCCGGGGGTTCCAACCGACCCGTCCGGAATCAAGAACAGATTCTGTTGCTGAATTTTCTTATTCGGCGTAGTCGGATCGCTTACATCAACCAGTACAAAAGTATCGTTCGAGGCCACGCTGGTCCCGATATCACTCAGAGCACTGATCTTGGTCATGACTAGCCAAACACGAAGGCATTGTCGAATTCGTCGTCAATATCACCGCCAGCCTCAAGCTCTAATGTCTGAGTCCGGGATGGATCGTAAACGAAGTCGTAACGCCAGGCGAAGTACTCTTCTATAGTAGCTAATTCTTGGTCAGATAATATACGGTTGAAGATACAAATAGCGTAGATATCGCCAGTAAACGTGCCAGCCGTAGAAACACTACGACCAACAATAAACTCACCAGTAGCATCATATATAAAACCAGAACCTGGCTTGTAATCGATAGCGTAACTATTAAGCCTGAATTCAAGCCCGTAAGTTTGGCTAATTCGAATGCTGCTGTAGTAGTTACCTACAGCGGGCATGTTTAACGGGAAGTCAGCTTCAATCGCCCGCGTAAATAGACCCAAGTTGCCGTTTCCGCCAGTATCCCGCCAACGATTCGACGTGCTATTCGTCGTACCCAGGATGTTATAAGACGTATCTGCAGTACGGAAAATCGTGACGACAGTAGCGGCCTGAGGTACCAGAGGATGCAACTCAGGCATCGTCAGACTCTGGCTGCCGGCAAATACCACGCCGGGCTTACCGTTCAGCAGGTTCGTCGTATACGTTGGCTGAGACGCAGAAGTTGTCTGCGCTAATGTGCCTCGCCCCAGAACATCCTGCCATGCGGAGACTTTGTTCGAGCCGTCAACTGTAAAGGTGCTGAACTCGCTGTCGAACCAAAGTGCATTACCTTGCATTACCGTTGGAGGTGCAAGGTAAGTCGGCACATACTGGTTTGTTGCGCCGTTTTCAGTCTTAAGTACAAGATATTGTTTGTACCTGGCGTACCGAGAGCTCCAATCCGTCACAGTGGTGTTACGGAACTCAGCGCCAGCAGCAGTCAGAGTCGTGGCCCGCACCGGACCGAGCTTGTACTGACCGCCTTGGCCGTAGTTACCCGAGGGATTTGTGGTCGAGAAGTACGAACCGCTCGATGTAGCATAAATTGCGTTATTTAAATCTGCGTATCCGCGATCAGAATTAACAATGTTGGCGTAAATCGAGCCCACGCTGACGTCGCCGGAATTGGCGATATACAGACTTTGGGAGTTAACGACCCCAGAAGCTCGGTTTAGAGCACCGACAACCTGAGCTTCGAGGTTAAACGTTAGTCCCGAAATGTTGGCGTAATCAGTCGCAGTAACACCGGATGCGCCAGTGTTCTGCAAGATGAACAGATCTGAGGGCTCAAAGCCCAGTTGCCTCAGAGCCTGAACGTTATCTTCAACGTCAGACAGATTGTTATCAACACCAAGACCGTATTTCTGAGTCATGCGTTTTCTGTCCGTATGTACAGTATAAGATCGCCGTATTCAACGGGAATACCCCGCATTCCAGACGCCATTACGCCCGAACCGAATGTATCGGCGGCGCGAAAATCGGACGTGAGCTTCAGTTGGCTGACATAAATAGGACTAACGGCGCCCGATGCAGAAAAAGGCGAGCCCCCGATGCTGCCAATGTTGACCCCGTTCGTCTGAACCGCCACGCCACTCAGCGAACCCTGGCTGAGCTGGTAAAACCCGCTGGATACCGGGTTATGTTTGTCTAAACGGGTCGTGTCGAGCGAATTTCCACTCGAAACCAGGAAAGAAACGCTGTTTAGGCGAGGCTGAACTGGCGAACTTAAATTACGGAGCTGGAAGAAATCTTCGTTATTGGCGAAATGAGCGCCGCTCAGCTGCGTAATGTCTTCGCCAGTGACGTTAATCGCGTACGAAGTGCCGCTAACTGTAAAAGTTACGTTCGCACCTAAATTATCCCAAGTTTTATCTACGCTCGCGACATCGCTGAGGTTTAGAGCAGCAATTAAACCGTCGGCCATTACTGTTGCTCCTCCCAATCAAGTGTAGCAGTGATATACCCGGAGGCATTGCGGGCCGAAGCAGTAACAAACAAGGCGCCAGTGTTCTCAACAGTGCCGGGACGACCGCCGATGAACATACGATCCGGGCCAAACATAGGGCTTAAGTCGTACTGAACAGCTTCACCGCTTTGTACGAAGTAAGTCGCCACGCGGTTCGGACTTGCCAGTACCCGATAACCCTGAGTGTCGATCAAAGCGGCCGAATTAGGGTCATTCGGTGCATTTTCGAACACACTAGGCACGTAGGTGATGCCACCAGCAGAGGTGGACGTCTGGGTGACGCCGCTAGCAGTCCAAGTTGGCAGGGACTCAATCAGACCACTGCCAGGAATCGTGATGTTGGCTTCCTGAGTTGTGGAGTACAGAACATCCTGCACCGATGCGTTGTCCTGAAGCTCAGCGACAACACGCAGCGGATAAGGGCTGACACCCGAAACGGAGATGGACTGCCCGCCTGCCGTAATCGTCGTGTTGGTCGAGCCAGTTGCGACAACAAAACTCTGAATTAAATAAGGCTCCACAGGGAACGGAGTCTCTCCAGTAACCGAGCCCAAAGCGTTGTAGTTCAGGCCGGGATACTTAGAGGCAAACCAGCACACCTGCTGAGTCTCAGGATCCCAGTTAGCAGTGTTAGCCTGAGGAACCAGACCCAGGCGCCAATACCCGCCGCCAGTGCGGTAGAACAACGATCCGACGGTGACTCCACTAGGAATCGTGCCACTACTCATCGCCCACGCGTTGAATCGCGACAGACGAATCGAAGTCACACCGGCCGGAAGTACACGATCAACGCTGATCTGAGATAGACCCGAGTCGTAGTTGGTGATGTGTGTGCGGTAGATACCCGCCCCTTCGACCTTGACTCGACGACCGTCCAGGTAGTTAAGGTTGCCAACGAGCTCACCCGAGATATTCGGGAAATTGCCGCTCAGAGTGACGTCATCGAGTCGCGTAACAGGAATACTGGAGCTCGTGCCGCGACTGAGGTTGGTACCGAAACCAGGCGTGTAATTGATGTTGTCGTCGATCGTCTGGAACGCCATGGTGACCTTGGCATCCACGTCGGATCGGAGACCAAGACTGATCGGGTAGATGTTTTGCTGGTTTGCAACTCCGTTAATGGAGGGTTTGAGCTGCAGACCCATGATCGCCCGATCAGTCGCGTCGATCAACTTGGGTGTGTCGAGCGAAGCGCTACCGGTGCGTAGGGTACCGTCATCCCCACCGTCGATATAGACGCTGCTGCCGTACAGATTGATGAAAGCGGGTTGAGTCGTACCGGCGGTCGAGCGGGCCTGGACGAACACCTTCATGAACGGCGACCGAAGACTCGGCACGCTGTATTCGTTCGACGCGGTAATGCTGTGCAGCCGCACCCAGCGGGCATCCCGCAGCCCGTTAGGTACATACGCCAGAAACTCAGCGCCGATTGCACCGTACCAACCGAACTGGATGGCGAACATGGTGACCTTGGTGAGGTCAAAACTCCACGCGGCTGGGCTGTTGACTGTGATCGGGTCGCCGTTCCAGCTGTCGCGGGGCACCTTGAGTGTGCCTAGATCCGGCGTCTGGCGAACAACATACAGATCTGTACCGCGCTCAAGTTGGAAGTAGTACCCATCGCCAACCGAGTTGCGGACACCCCAGGTGATCACTTCACCCGTGTGCTGGCTGTTGGTCGTCATGTTGACGCCCATGGTGACGCCAGTGATGCGACCAGGCTGGTACCGGAAAGACCGCTTGGTCTCCCAGAACTGGGTCATCACACCATTGGTCTGATCACCAGGAAAACGACCAGTGCCGTCATTGAACGGATATTCGAAGCTACGCGGAGGCGGGAACACATACGCCTGCAGCGCACTTTCAGATTTGACTTCACGCGAGTAATAACCGTATTCGCCAGCAAATGTGTAATCAGTCGGGTCGTAGTAATAAGTGTAACTAGCTGCACCTCCGACATTGACACGCCAATTTTGAGGATCGGCGCCGTAGCTATTGACAACCGAAAACAGACCTAATTGACGCTCTTCCTTAGGGACACCGAGCAGTGTGAACGAAATCTCAGATTGAACATCGTTGCCATACAGAATCGGAATCTGCGAATCAACGGTGTTTGTAATCACCACGGGGTACGCGGTGCCCGAAGACACAACGACCTCGTTAACGGGCGCTGTTACGGGTACATCAGTGCCCGAGGCGTAAAGAAGCTGACCGTCTAGGTAGTTGAGAAGATCAGCTTCGACTTGAGTGCGACCAGCAGGCGCAGCGTCATCGGGGAGCTGATAAAACCCGCTTAAAGTCGTCATGAGTCACCCGTCAAACTTGTTCTTCCCAGGTCAGGGCACTACTGATACTCATCGTACCGGCAGCACTCTGGGCGACAACATAGAGAGCGTCGCCGGAGGTAGCAGTTAAAGGGTAGGACAGGTAGTCTTTGTTATACGCGAAGTACGGCGACAGATCGATATCTGTACCGCCTGCACCAACATAGAAAGTTGCCACAGTGACGCCGCCGCTGACGGTCGGGGTCGTACCCGAGGGAATGTCGGCGTATTCGATGGGGCTCAACGAACCAGCGCTGGTGAAGGTCGGGAGAGCGGAGACTGCCAGGGGATTCTTGATAAGCTTCACAGTGCCCCTAGCGCTAGAACCGACACCTAATCGAGTGGGATACGTCTGCATTCTATTACGCACACCATTTACCTCGTTCTTCACCCGCAGAGCCAACAGAGCCTCACCAGCGGTCGTTACACTTCGGTCGTTGGCGTTGCTTTGGGAGCGAGCAACAACGGTGCCTGTGTCGCCGCCGTCGATATAATAGCTAGCCCCGTATTTATATACAGCAGATTCGTTGCCGCTGTTAAATTTCTGCGCAACGTAGGTAATAGGCAGAGTCGGATTCGAGAGGCTCGGGCTAACGAGCTGGTTTGAAGTGCGAATGTCGTGGACGCGCACCCACGAGGCGTCGCCGGTAGTGGCGGAGCTGGGAACGTAGGCGAAGAAGCGAGCGCCGACAGCACCGTACCAGGAGTAGTCGACCTTAAGCATCGTCACCTTAGTGACGTCAAAGTCCCAGGCAGAGGTGTCGGTCTGAACGTTGCCGTTAGCGTCGGTAACGGTAGTACCGTCGATATAGGAAACTAGAGGAGTATTAGTAGTACCACTAGCGTGCAGTGTAAAGCTAGACCGACCAGGCGTCCGGTCAGAGTAGAACTGGGTGGCAGTCTGAGCATCAAGCCGGTCCCCCGAGAAGTAACGCCGAGGAACACGGTACTCGTAGGTGTACTGATTACCGCTAGCGACTGTTAAGAAATTCGACGTAACAGTCGTCGAACCTGTAGACGAAGCGTTACTACCAATGTTGACGCCGCTCGTTGCATCACGCAGGCTGCGATCGTAAAGGGCAGCATGAACATAAGTAAGGCCGCCACGGACGATAACGAGATCGCTGCCAGCATTACCAACGTCGCCATCGCTAGCGTCCGGAGTGCGAACGCCAGGGATGTTGGTTTCGAACGCGCTGCTTCGGCGAACGCAGAAAAAGTTGAAGCTCTTGCTGGTGCGGTAGTCGCCGCTGAAGTCCTGACCACCACCTTGAACTTCCCAGTAGTAACCGTCCTTCTCGTCGAAAGCACCGGCTTTCTTAACGTCGGTAGCGTCCGTCGACTCGGAGAACCGGACACCGAACGTAGCGGAGCTGACGCGGCCCGGCTGGTAGCGGAAGAACCGGCGGCTGCTCAGGATTTGACTAGCGCTGCCACTGGCTGCAGGAACAGCAATCTTGGCAGCACTCTCGCTGGCAAGGTGCTGAGTAACGCCACCGCCTTCGCTCGCCCACTCGCTGGGGTTGATGTCGTAGGTGGTGACGTCAGAGAAAATGCCGAGAGCAGTCTCGACACGAGGGATACCGAGCAGACTCAGGCTAACTTCAGAGATCTGCTGGTTCTGAACACTAACGGGAACAGCAGACTGATCACTAGCGACAACGACCGGGAGGCTCTCCTCCATGGTCTGTTGGCCTTTAGGGATCGGCGCTGACCGACCAATAGTAATAACAGTCGCGTTGACGTCAGCCATCTGTCAGTACCCGAAGTTAGGGGAGGTTAACAAAAACAATTCCCCGAACCAATGTGTCTATTCTACGCGAATAAAGCGCAATGCCAGTTGCATAAACGCCCGTAGCGGCAACATTTGTACCAGAAGTTGAGAGTTCAGGAATAGAAAACTGATAAGGAACAGAAGAAGTAATCAGGTTTAAACGATTTTGACCGCTTGCATTAGTAGGATACAAAACATTGTAAACATTAGCAGGCAACCCAGATACTGCGGCACCACTGATGATTACAGAATCGTACTGAGAAATACCAGGATACGTAGACGCAACCACAGCCAGAGTGCCGGACGCGCTGTTAGTAAATCCGGAGACAGATGCTGCTAACGCATCATGTGTGCGCTGAACATCCCAATAGATCTGTTGGCCCGATGTAATAGGAAGCTGAGCGGTTTGAGCGGAAGAAGCCCAAACACGAATATAACCAGAACCGGGAGTAACAATAGTAGTATTAAGATCGGTAATGACGCCGTACGTAGAAGTACGAGCGTAGGAGTTAACAGTTGAATTAGAAAGATCAGCAGGAGAGCCATCAGCCTCCTGCAAGTACATATAAAAACCGTCCCAAGTATCGCCCTTAATCAACTCCAGATTAATTTCGGGGATAGATCGATTGATGAGCTGAGTAGTGTCCGGTAAACCGGTAACCGAAGCGCCATCAAGAATCGTCAGCGAACCGCCGCTAGGAACAACGATTCCACTTGCGGTCAAAGTGCCGGTTACAGTGTCACCGTCAGCGTTTACAAAACGATCGTCAAGAACACCAATTTGTACACGTTTATTTTTGTTTGCGTCTACGGTCTCCGAAATGTCGACTACGGGAAAGTAGTCACCGCTGGCAACGGTAATAAGACTATTAAATTGAGAGATCTTTTCAGATGCCACGTTGCTCAGCCCTCTTGCTCAATTATACTGCCGTCTTCAGTAAGAATTGTGTAAATACCTTCAATGGGAGTGTCTTCCGTGACGATGTAAGCCGCCCCTACATCAGCTAACAGGGAAGTTGAGGGTTGGAGAACCGCGCCGGAAGTCGAAATAGCTCGGGCAAAAGGGGCGACATTTGCGGAGCCGTAAAGGGTGTCACTAAGGCCCGAAACAATCGGGTAGTAACTGGTGTAGTAGCTGCCAGGAGTGTTGCTTAGGTACAAAAAATCGCCGGGAACGAGGCCCGAAAAAGTATGGACCTCGCCATCGACAATAACTTGAAAAGGGGAACCAGCAGGACCGGAGGTAATAGCGACGCCGACAGCTTTAAACCGTGTAGCGTCTCCAACAACAGCTTTGCGGGCCACGCTGTTAGAAGTCACGGCGACAATATCGCCGGCGTTGATATTCTCTCCAGCCCTAAAAACGGTTAATGCCACTTTTCAAAATTACTTTAACTAAGTCTACTTGCCTTGGCCCCTCGTTTTTTTGCGCCCGTGACTGGGCTTCGAGTGGAGCCCTTGGCCTTGACGGGTTTTCTTAGGTTTTGACTCAATGAGGGTCTGCCCTTTGGGTTTGGCCATGTCGAATGATGTGAGACTTGCTCAGTTTACACCGAAACCCATTGAGTACCATTCCAAACTTTGAGCACAGATTCATTGGGTGAGTACCAGAGTTCTCCTTCCTTCTCGGGGATCGGTGCTCCGGTCGAATACGAGGCTCCTTTGTCCCCAGGCGCTGTCTCATACCACCCGCTTGTCGTAGTGTCGTATATAAAGAGCGATCCGAGCTGCGTGTTGTACCAAAGAGTTCCGTCTTGGCGTTGTTGCGTGTTGCCTATACCAGAAGGTGGATAGGCTCCCTTCAGAGCAAAGGAATCTGAATTGGTTTGATACCAATCGCCCGAGGCATAAACAAAAAGACGACCTTGTCTTGTGTTGTACCAAAGTACACCGTCAACACCAATTGGCGCAGTTTCTTGGACGTTGACAGCAACTGCCGCTCCGCTAAGAACAGCGGATGTGTTGATTATTGTTTTACCAGGGGCGTAGGTAAAGGCTACATTAGTCCCTGCGCCCAGTCCTCCGGAGGTTATGACGCCGTAGTTGGCGTTTACAACAGAAACACCCCCGCTTTCGGTGATGTAAATGCCCGAACCGCCGATAACACCGGGGGCTATTCCGCTAATACTTACGTTTAAATCTTCTAGAGCGCGGACAACGCCCTCGAAATTCCAAGGATACCCTTGGGGACAATGCGAGTAACTGACTGTGCCCACGCCGCTGATCGTCCCTAGGATTTCTTCAATGACTTCAACGATGCCGCGAAAACTATGTTCGTGAAGGGCACGCGGAAGTACACCGTGTGTAGGACAAGGAGGCTGATTAATCTCCGGCATCAAAAATTAACCCGCCTCCTGCGACTAATTCTAACTCACAGAAAGTCCGTTACAGTCTGAGGCTCTTTTCGATTTATTGTGTATAGCGCTTACTCTTTTTACAACATTAACAGATATGTCTAACAATTTTGCTATCTTAGGGCAGCTAAGACCTTGTTCAAGTTGATAGATTATCTCTTTTGTACGCCAGGTGTTACGCTCGACCATATCAGCTCTTTTTTTAACAGCTAACATCTCTGGTTCTTTTGCTTCCTTCATAAGGATTTGGTGAACCCGTTGTTTTGAGATTTTAAATTCGTCAGCAATCTGCTGAAGGGAAAAACCCTCCTGTACGTAAAGACTGTAAATTCGTTCAAAACGGTCTTTCCGAGCTTCCTTGCTCGCGTACTGACCCCAGTACGTTTGTACGTCTTCTTTTGATTGGATTTGCATGAGGGATTAAGAGCCCATCAGAGGCTAGACCCCTCGGAGCAAACTGTCAATCCCTACGTAGGCCCGGATTGAGCTTTCCGTAACGCCCGCTGCTCATGACGGAAACCCTCCTCAGCGAGCATCCAGGCTGGTATGCCGAGTTCCGAACTCCTCTGACGACACAGTTGCCAAAATTCTGTATCAGGTGATTCAGAGATCTTATTCCAGGCAGAGAGCGTACAGTCCATAATCGGAATTAAGTTACACCAAGTATAAGACACATAAAACCCCGTGTGTCAAACCGATAAATTGACGTATTTCCACGGCGCTTCTGCAAAACAAAGCTCGAAACAAACCCTTCGGAGCTCTGTTCGCTTAACGTAAATTGCACGCACACTGAGTTAGTTACGTATTTAAATAAGTAAGTGGTACTTTATAACAATTAAGACGCTCCTTAAAGTGCGTTTTAATGCGCACCTAAAATACGCTTAGTTAAAGCCGGCAGTAGCTAGCAAAACCCGTTAAGTCGGTCTTTAATAGAAAATCCTTTTTACTTACCTCTCTAAACGGACCCATCACTCCAAAGCACTCTGTGCGCTAAAAAGCCGCCTATGCGCCCGTCTCATCCGTCTCGTATGGGGTTCAGGGCGGTACGGATAGGGAAGAAAATCCGCTGTCGGGCATCCAGTAAGTGCTATGCGCTACACTGAGCATGTTGAGGCACTGTGACTCATGTGTAACTCAGTACTACTACTTATGTTCGGCCTGCTGGATGCCGAACCCCAGCCGCTCCCTGACGATCCGCCGGATCACACCGAACAACTCGACTACCTGCGCATCGAGCACCACGGCGGCGTGGTTGTTGCGACCTGCCAGTGCCGCCGGACGCCTCCGGTAGCCCTTCTGGCAAAGGACTTCGACCATCGCTGCCGACTAGCCAGCTCGTTCGCTTGCCCGGTCTGCACCGCCGAACTTAAGAACGCTTCGACGAGCTCGGCTTCGGACCGGTTCCAAGCCTGGATGCTCCAACATAAATACGTCATCGACCCGGCGGAACACCTGTACGCCTCAGTTCTGCCTAAACGGCTCGTCGACTCGACTGACGGCACCTTGATGCGTCCACGCCGCTTTATCTATGCCAGATTTTTCGGGGTGGATCTGGAAACCAAGGACAAAGTACTGATGAAATGTGGGGACGCGAATTGTTTGAACCCACACCACATGCACCTTGCGACGAGTCCTGCTAAAAAGGTAAGCTCCGACATGCACCTTGACGTTCTGCGATGGGCCAAGCGCAAAATGACCAACAGAGCAATCCAGGAACTTATCGAGATGACTCACGGCCAAAATATTTCAGTGAGGACTATCTCCGCATTAAGAAACAAACCTCTGCAATCCGAAGCTATCGCGATCTAGTTGAGGTGTTAAAATCCGAGCAGCCGTTATCCGCTACAGAAATAGCCGAGGCTCTAGGTATGTCCAAAGTGGCAGCCCTTAGTCAGCTCAAACGATTGATGAATTTAAATTTGATTTGTCAAATAAAGTTTGAGCATCACGTTTATTACTGTACAAACGGCAATTTCACCAATCTTATTGATACCTCACTCTTAGAATGAGTTTTTCTGATACCCAGCAGAAGCCTTTTCTGTGGCGTTCTGAGTACATCGTAGAAAATCTGCCGAGTTGGATTTATACGGATAACGAAGAACCACGCTCTGAACCGGAGTGCAAGGCCAAAATCAGTTCTTTAGAGTACACAATCAAGGATATTGACCTTCAAATTGAGATCCGAGATCTAGAACTTAAAACAGGTAGCTCCCGCCACGGCAGCGCTTTTGATCACGACAAATGGAAGACACAGGCATTGCGTGCAAAACAAACGCATATGTATCTTCTAAATGCTTACACATATTGGTTACTAATTAATGAACGAAAAGAAGCTGTAACTATCTCTAAGCTAGATTCTGTTATCAAGCTTTTGATTGAAGAACCTAAAGACTTTGTAGCGCAGCTAGAAAAGCTTCTGTAAAATAAAGTCTGCAGTAACGACAAGAAGGGTTCGTTTCTGCTACCGTCGGGGGTAGCGCTCGTTTTCACCCTTTCCGAGCGCTGGTAAGTGAAGGTCCCTGCCGAGCGCTCGGTGCGGACCCAGCCCCCTTCTACCTATGTCCCAGAGTCACATCGTTGTTTCAGATTTAAACAAAATTCTTCGCAGCATTGACACTTCACTTCAAATCCTGGCCAACGCAAAATCTGGATCCGTAACCACGGCCTTCATAGCTAAACGAGCTCTCGCCGAAAGACTTGGAGTAGCTTCAATTAAAATTGACAAGCTCATCCATCAAGGTATTGTCTCTGGTGGGAAATCCGGACTGGTCGAAGGACGGCATTACTGTAAGCTAGATCCAGACGAAAGCAACCCAAGTAACTATCTTTACGATAGCGCTAGAGTGCTAGCGGACGCTTGGAACAACTTCACGGGGTATACCGATGCCTGATCTTAGTCAAGTCGCACAGCGTCTCAAGTACAATCTTTTTTCAGGGTCTGAAACAAAGAAGCGGATGGCGGCTAACGTCGCCCGAATGATTATTGGGGATATCATTACCCTCCACGACGAGTTCAAAACTTATAAAGGAGAGGGCGCTCTTTTTTTTAACACTAGTAATGCCGAGGCGTCTCAATTTCTGACCGTCAAAGATATCCAGACCGATATGGCTTTGGCGGAAGAAATGCTTAACAACGACCTGGCTAAATTCTTCAAAAAGTTAATCAAAGTAATTGAGAAAGAAAAAGATGATCCTATTGTAGTTATGCTCGACATAAACGGAATGAGCATACATGTGTTAGATAAAAATAAAATTGATGAAGTGCTTGAAGAGCAAGTAACAAGTGCCGATTAATGCTGTTGATTTTGTTTCTCCTGTAGAGCTAATAGCGACCGTCACTGCGTTCTTTGACGGTGAGATTGATTTAGATCCAGCAAGTAGTCATAACGCAAACAAATTAATACACGCAAATCGTTATTTTTGTCCAGAGCATCAGGGATTGCGACAAATCTGGAAAGCAAAATCTGTGTATTTATATCCTCCACGGGATATTTTGACTGGGGCAGAACAACCGCCTGACAGAAATCTATGGACAAAAAAGAAGCGGTTTGTTAAGTCCGCCCAGAGAGTTTGGATGGAGGAAATGTTCAGAAAATACACCTTAGGAGAATTTGAAGAAGGTATCTTGTTTTTGACGTCTACAGATGTCGCTTTGCTGGCCGCTCAGAAAATAGGATTGGATTTGCCCATGTGTATTTTGAAAGAACACCCTAAACTCAGAAACGACGATAAAGAGTTTACTAAAGTAAACACCAACAAAATTTATGGGTTTGTGTATTATTTTCCTTCGCCTTATAAAGCGGACAGAAAGATCTTAGAGTTCAGCGCGTTATTCAGTATTCTCGGGCGTGTGTATATTTGATCAGTTGACGGGTGTCGTAAGAATTATCAGGTCCGAATTTATCGTTCTCTCCGAAACCTAATCCAACAGGCACACCGCGCATTTTCTTGCGTAAGTATTCGCGCGACAGACGTTGACCCCGTTCCTGCGGACTTTCGCTCCAAACAGTCCCGGCCATACGAATGTCGCCACGCTGCCGATAGCGGTAGTCATGTTTAGCGAAAGGAGCTTCCGCGTGGAAAGCTACCTTCCGCTCGTGCTTCCCAATAGGGATTTGATCAGACATTCCAAGTGGTCAAACGCTTGACTTGATCTTGGTTGATGTTTCCTTGCGCTAAATCCATAGATCTCTTATCGAGCTGCAGATTGAATGCGGGGTCGTTAGCAATAGCAGCAAATCGAGGCTGAACTTCGTCTAACCCACGCTTGATGTACTGGTCGTACATGTTGGCGCTCTTGACCAGAGTATCTTCAAAACGCTGATGAGAGGGGCTACCAAGAACAGGATAATCTCCTTGATTTAGTTGAGTCTGGAACCGCTCTTGTTCTCCGGTCATAAACGGACCGAATTGATTTTGGATACGGCTGTAATAAGACGACGGGTCTTGTTTCTCACCTAAGAACCCAAGCATGTCAGCTTGAGTATCTCCTGCCATGCTTCTATATTTTCCCCCACGTTGTTGAAGATCTTTTGCGAGTCTTTTACCTTCGTTTACAGCTTGCTCAACCGATGACTGAGCCGCTTCTAAAGCTTGCTGCTGCGGATTAGCGCCCATAATCTTAAAAACCCTTTCTCAAGTATACCGAATTAACCGATCAGCTTTAAGAGTTCCGGAGTTACTGGAATTTTGCCTTCCGGTAAACCTAAATGAATATGTTCATGATGACCGCCGACAGGATCGTATCCAGGGTGGAAAATCTGAGCACCAGGCAGAGCTTGCCTCAGTTGTTCGCCGAGCTGAACGGTTCTATTCTTCCAATCTCCCTCGCCCCAATCGGTAATATCTAAAGCACGACCTTGATAATGAAGAGAACCAGGGCTGTGCTTGCCCACGCGGCCAAACGCTGGGTTTTCGCCGATGCGCAATCCACCAGGACCGTACTTGCGCTGCAATGCTTTACCTAGTTCAACCGTGCTAATGAACTGAGCATTTGGGTCCACTGCGGAAGTAGCCGAAGGACCAGCCGAAGCCAGCTGAGAATTAATTAAACTTTCTTGAGCCGCTTGACTCTCATCGTAAGCTTTTTGACTCATCTTGGCGCCTAAAATATCCATGATTAACTTAGAAGGATCATTGCCTCCTGGAGCACCTCCTAAAAACATAACTTCATTTGCTTTGTACTGATACTGCTCGGCAAGTGCTCTACCTTCTTCTCCATATTTATCGGGGTCTGCTTTTATAGCCTCCGCCGCTTGTAGATAAACTTGCGCTTTTTGAGTATCTCCTCCTGTTGGTTGTGCCGCTCCGGATAAAGCATATTGAGTAACAATATTTTTTAAAGCGCCTTGAAAATCATATCTAGGCAGAGTTACCGGAGTAACTCCGGCTGCTTGATTTACCTGATAAGGAACGCCGCCACTAGGTTTCTGCAAAAAACCCTGCAACTCACCCAAAGATTTAACGGGCTGACCGTAAAAACTTTTACCCTGCAGCGTGGGCAAACTAGCCCATTCAGGAGCAAGCTTAGCGATCGTTTGCGGAGTAATCGGATCTTTCGTAGGGTCGACCCCACGTTGCTTCATCAAATAAATCGCTGCAAGATCTTGCTCTTGCGGACCAAATCCCTGTAGCCCTAGGGCTTTTTGTGCTCCAGCATAAGTATTGGGCATAAATTGATAACGCCCCGCCGCAGCACTACCTTTCGGAAAACCCTTAGTGCTTACAACAACATCGGGATGTCTAGAAAAATCTTGAAAGCGACCTCCGCCAAACATGACATCATATCCGCCACCGCGACGAGCACTATCCGTACCTTCGGCGTACGCGATCAGATCAAGCCACTGTCGGGTCAGCGGGTTATCTAACGCCATCTGTCTGCTATTTATTCATCATTCTACCGAATCTTCAGAATCATCGAACATCTGTACATTAGTTTCTACAGTGACTCCTATTTGATTCATAACTGTTTTATACGCTCTTTCCTTACATACTAACTTTAAAATCATGACCCAAAAAAACTGATCTCGATCACTTCGATTATTTAAAGATTTAGCTTTGGCTCGGATCCTGGTTAGCACAAATTCATCTTCCAGCGTCAGTCCGCAATGAAGATTTTGCATTCCTCCATCGAAGTTTGCGGTAGCCACGGGCGGAACCCACTCTCTGCCTATCCTACACCGAATCATTAGCGTACGTCTCAAGAGATTAAGTGCTTTCTGTAATCATTATAAAATCAGGGTTAAGGCCGGCTCCCGACCTTTACAAAGCGCAAGAACCTCGTTATCATTACTGAGCCATCCTCATTCACACGGCAGATGTTTGAAGGTAAGACTCTCCTGACGATTGCTGAGACTGCAGAGTTCCTCAACTGTTCCAGCGGCTTCGTGCGCAAGCGCATCGCACTGACCGAATCCAATAACCCCGGCGGCTGGCCCAAGGACATTTATGTAAACCTGCAGCCTTCCGGCGCTAAGTCTCTTTATCGCATCAACAAAGATGCTCTCCAGAGCTATCTGAACGGTGCTGATTCGTCGGCTAAAGTGGAAGACGACGCAACGGAAACCGCAGTAGCAGCGGCTTTTTGAACATGACGTACACCGAGACTTTCGCTTCGACTCCTGCGTCAGCTTTGATGCCCACGCAAATAGAAGAGCGAGTTATCTCGGTGGAACCAGAGCCCCAGCTTCAGGACCTTCTCTTGAATCTGGTGGCTCTGTCGTCTTACGCGCATCAACTGTACGCGCAATCTCACTTAGTTCATCTAAACGTCGAAGGACCTCTGTTCCTACCTATTCATGAATTTTTAAAAGGCCAGTACGAACTGCACGTTGGACAGTTCGACAAACTAGCCGAGTTTGTCCGCACCATGGACACCTTGATGCCCATGTGTCAGAAAGGGTTGCTTAATTCCTATAAAGGTTTTAAGAACTGCAAATCTTATGAAACTCGCGATATGTTAATTACCTACCTTAAAAACTTGGAAGACTTTGGTATGCAAGCCAAAGATCTTGGCGAACTGGCTCGTATGATCAAAGCTCCAGATGTGGAAAACTATGCAGCTCAGCTAGTCGACGAATCTTTTAAAGCAGCGTGGTTCCTCAAAAGCACACTGCGGGGTTAAACCTGAACCCATTGACCGCCGACGTGGATATATAAACCAGAAGTTGCTGCAGCTTGATACATAACAGTACCTTCAGGTGAACTGACCGGTAGTGCTGTCGTTACAGAAACACCAGACGAAACAATCGTTCCAGATGACATAACCGAAGTTTGCGAACTAAGACTTCCGGACGCAATAACAGCAGAACCAGCAGAAGAGGCAAAAGTAGCCGTGTTTGCGGTATTGGCTGTCGTAGCAATATCAGCGAAAGCGGCGCCGATAGTTTGCCACGTCGATCCGGTCCAGACTTTTAAATAGTAGGTGACTGCGCTACTGTCGACCCAAGTCTCACCGACAGAGTTTCCAATTTCTCCGGCAGGCGTCGAGTTAGGCGCCGTGGAACCGTAATGATTAGAACCGACCTTACGAATTGCGCCAGCGCTGTCCTCTACATAAATAGCAGGTTCTCCGGCGCCGTAATTAACAGCTACCTGACCGAGTTGTAAAGTAGCTGGCTTGGGACGATCGGAATTGATATTCGACCGAAGGCTGAGAAGATTAACAGGTGTAGATGTCATTAGTCGTAAACTCCTCCGTTAATAGGTGTTGCGGGTGCAGGAACCAAGTCGCCATTAGCGTAAGTTCCGCCATTCAAGGTATTAGTCGGGGTAACTACGGGATCGCCGTTAGCGTACGTACCGCCATCGTAAGAATTTAAGTTACCGTAGTCAACAGGAGCAAATGGGTCAAACTCCGCCACGGTCGACATCTCGAAGTTTCTTGCTTGCAACGTCGCGAAACTATCCAAGGTACCTGCATTTAATGTCTTGGACATCATGTTGTACATGTCTGGGTACATCATGTGCGCCGGCATATCACTTTGAGCAGGTGAGTATCTTTGCCACCAGACGAGATCTCGCTCTCGCTTATAAAAAGAGACTTGTTTTTTCAGATCAATCTCGAACTTTTCTCTATACCACTCGTTCATAGGTTCATCGTTCGGCTGGGGCAGCCAAGGTGACACCATGGCGTCTTGATTGAACCTTTTTTCTAAATCCCACATAGCAGCGTATATGTGTTTACACCAACGAGGCTGATAATAAAATAAATTAGGATCTGAGTAAACTTGTTGCGTATAATTAGGTATATTATAAATCTCGTTTAGATAAATAAAACCAAAATCCCGAGCGTAACCTGGGTTATCAATGCTATTAGAAACACGCGGAGTTTGATCAGGGCCTGCGTCGTATTCGCCAGGCACCATGTTAAAAACACCAGTATAAGGGTACCGACGTTTGAGAGACTGACTATATAAATCAAAACCTTCTCTACCTAAAAAGTCAGGGCAAGTACATTGAGCCCGCATTTCTGTTGTCAAAAACTCGCCTACTCCAGGAGGACCCGAGGCAGGAACAGCGAGAGTATTAGCGTCAACTACGCTCCAACTTTTATCTTGTGCTTTTGATAAGAACAAAGTGTTGAAGATAGGAGCATACGAAGGGTTCAACGGAGTTCCGTTAAAGCCCACGGCGGTAACTGTGTAGTTGTTGAACCCAAATTTCTTTTCGGTTCCTGACGAATCAAATCTATTTGATAAAACTTCGCCGGTAAAAAATGAAATAGGAGCACCGAACCGAGCGCTCAAAACCACGGCGTATGTATCGTCGTCGTAATTACTTACAGACTGAACCGAATATCCAAAATCTCGGAAGTTAAAGGAATCTCGCGGACGAACACCGACCATCCACATCTTCATATCCGATCGGGTAGTCGGATACATAAATGCTATGCCGGGCAAATAAATCCCAAGTCCCGGAGCTCCTGAAACATAATATTTAAAACTATAAGATAGTCCATCGTAAGCTTGTTGTGAATACATTGACAACTCATATCCACGGCGCCATCGACTCCAAAGCGAAGCATAGTTATAGTCACTTAAAACGCTAAAATCTTTTGTGCCTACAGCGGGTCTAAAACGCCGATGAAAAGGTTGCGGTCGACTTAATTCGGACGGTTTTTCAGCGCCGGAAATATCGGGAACAGATCGGATACCTGAGTTCGCGTTGAACTGACGAAACCCGAAGTTATCCGATCCTTTCCGACGTGACATATAAGATCAATAGAATCCGCCTTGAGCCAAGATAGTGATGCCCGAAGGACTGAGGCCGCCAGAAGCGCGGACGCCAGAAGCGCCGGCAGGACCCACGCCGATGTAACCGGCACACAGGATGTAGCCCTTTTCGAGGTACAGACCTTCGTTCTTGCCGATTTGAACAGGAGCGATCAGGTTAGTATCACCGGTGCGAGGAACCGGTGCCATTACAGCGGGCAATTGGACGCCGAGAGGGTAACCAAAAGTAGAACCGCTCAGTCCGACTTCAAAGCGTCCGACCATCAGAGCAGCTGACGTGGAAGGAGCCGACTGGTTAGGCATGTAGACGTACAGACCAATATCAGCCGTACGAATACCACTGTTGTCAGGGTAATCTTCGTTGCTGACAATGGTGATGTCCTCAACGAGAGCACCGTCTTCAGACGGAAGATCGCCTACGCGCACTAACTGGATCAAATCCCCCAGGGCGGGGTTAGTGGGGTCACAAGTAGTAGTAGCGTTGGTAATACGCGCGCCCCGTAAAAAAGGACGATCTACAAGACAAGGTTGCTTGTTGGTGCTAGTAGAGGCCATTGTGTGCGCTAGATGGGGTTATCAGCCTAAACCCCGTAAAGGGTTGTCGGTTTTAAGGGGCGCGGGCTTGACTAATGCCGACGCCAATAATGCAGACGAATCTTCTTTAGACCCGCCAATACGCTCAAGAATCTTATTAAACCGATCTTCGTCTTGCTGCTTAGCGATGTAGTCAGAGATCATGCGGGTAGCCATGCCTTGAGGAGCTGGCTCCATGCCTCGGATCCCTCGGATCATGTTTCCGAGTCCTTCAAGCAAAATACTGCCGCCGATCCACGCGTTATTAAAGGGGCTATCTAATCCGCCAGGTTTAGCGGGGCTGGGACTGGTGGAAGGCGCCAACCCCTCGGCTACGGAAGAGAAGTCATTAACGCTATACGCCGGCGACTCAAATCCGCCGGCAATCGAGGTACCTAAGTCATACCCGCGTAGGGGTACAGAATTAGAAAAGTAGTCCGCCATGGGTCAATCCTCAGAACAAGGGTATGTTTTCAAGGGTCTGGTACGCCTGCGGAGCAAGCGTGGCGTTTAAATCCGCCGCTCCTTGAGTACTAAAAGCAGCATTCATCGCTGCAGCACGCGCTTGCCCGGCTGCGTTATTGGGGGTGTTAGTGCCCATGGAAGTACCCAGAACAGCGCCTTGTGCCACGGGCATCTGTTGACTGGGACCGCGACGCTGCATTTGAAGTTGCAGACGGTAGGCAAGCTCGGGGTTAGCTTTTGCCCAAGTTTCTAAAGCTGCCTCGGTTTCAATGCCGACGGAAGCAGGTGCGCCCATTCCCTTAAGTGCGCCGATAATTTGTTCCGACCGGCCAGGAGCACCAGCGTAAGCCGCTTGAACACGGTAAAAATCACCAATGTTCTGGTACTGAGAAGCATCTTGACGGAGGCCCTGGGCTGCGTTTTGGATTGCTTGACGATACTCGGATTCTCGCGAATCCATAAGTTGCGGTACCGACCCGGCCCCCATGGAGCTACCGACGGGAGCTGCCGGGGCTTGCCCGCCAATCGGAGCCGACGGACCAGGAGCAAAAGGCGCAGCAGGAGCGCTAAGTGAACTGGGGTTGACGGTACCCGGAATTGCGTTTGTGCTACCAGCAATAGGTTGAGGGGCAGCTGTTAAAGGAGCACCAGTAACAGAGGGAGTATTGGCACCCGCTTCAGGAGTCGCCGTGGGCGCACCCAGCTGCGTCTCACCGGGCGAAGGGTACCGAGGTTGCAGTCCAGACATGTCCACGCCGGATCTCCGGAGTGCAATTCCGAGGGGTTCGTGAGCAATAGGCTGTTCGGGTTGTTCTTGACGATTGGACATATAAGCAGCAAGACCAAGACCGCCTAAAATCCCGCCACCGACGAAAGGTGCAACAGGCATCCGCAAGGAAGCAGAAGTCCCGCCAGCTGCGGCGGCCCCAGCGGCAGCAGGAGACGAGAAAATCTGACCTAGATCAACGGTATTGATTCCGCCCATAGCATTAGCTCGGGTCGCAATAGGGGATCCCTCGGGCAGGGCTACTCCACGTCCGAGAATTTCATAAACATTTACGGGTTGAATACCCGGTTCAACTGCAGAACTTGTCGTGCGTGCGAGAGCGCCGCCCTGACCTCCAGTAGATAAACCGGCGCCGCCTGCAGGAGGAGCCATACCGCCTCCAACCGAACGCGTAAGATCACCGCCCCGATTCATGTATTGAGTGGGAGTTGTTTCCAGCTGCCGGATCAGAGGAGAGTCAAATCCCTCGGTGCTCAACAGTGCTTCCATGACGTCGTCAGCGTTGACGCCACGCTCCGCAGCCGTGGTCTCGACGATGGAACGAATACGGTTATACCCTTCAGGGTCTCGACGCATCAGTTCTTTACCGTAAGCAAAGGCAGGTTCAGGAGCTTGCGGGGAACTTAAAATCGGATAGGGACGGACAGTAGTGCTCGCGGGGATATCTTGACCTACAGGTAAAGAACGTTGCCCAGGAGCAACACCAGGAGTACGAGCCGGAAGAGTTTCGCGAGGAACATCGGCTTGGGGATATCCAGCGCGACGAGGAATTTGTTCTGCAGGAACTTCGCGGGGGCCGGGAAGTTGCCGCTGAAATCTCCCGTTGGATTGATCAGGGGGAACGTGTAGACGCGGTTGAACAGCAGGACCAGTAGGTGCGGAAGGAGTAACGGAAGGAGTAGCGGAAGAGCTAGGTTGTATCGTTTGCCGAATTTGCCGAGGGCTCGGCGCATCCGGAATCATGTTATTGATCATCCGGAGCCCGCCTTCAACAAGCGCTCGGATGGTTTTTTCGTATGCGCTGTACGACATCCTAAAGACCTAGCCTGAGTTTATATTAGCGCCAATCTGCGTAGAAATACAGACGATCAGCACGAGATACATCAGGTGGGCCAGGAATAGCCTGGATAAATTCTGCGCCACTACGTTCAAATCTGTAACGAGATGCCACAGGGTCTTTGTAGTTGGCGACGTAAAGCATTTCTGCCAAACGACCCGTCTCGTACAGGTAGTTCTGTCGCCAAACTTTGGCTACTTCAGTTTTATCTTGAATGTTGATTGAACGGTTAACATCACCAAGGATTGTTTCTTGGCGGTTCGTGGCGCGACCAGCTGCAAGTTCTGTTAAACGCTCAGCTTCCTCACAGCGCTCAATCTGCTGGATAATTTTATCGTAGTAAAATTCACTAGATATACTATTACAAGCCTCTAATAACCTGGCGTAATCACCAGCAGGTACAGTAGCTATCGCGTAACCCAAGTGATAGCATACTCTACTGAAGTTAAAATCATCTAACCTGTAACCAAATACAGCGGCAGGATTTCTAGTTAGCTGGTTTACTGCAGCGTATACTACTTCTCTTTTAGTCGCGTCTGTTGTGTCCGGCTGAAAGACGACGCCCTGCTGCGAAAGATAACTCTGCAGCTGTTCTAGCTCTTGTTGGGTAAACTGCGCCACTTGCTAAACTGCCGGTCTACTGTCTCAGTCTACGTGAAACACAAAGTTATCGATATCAAACTAATGGAGGAGTGGGTTGAGATAGACGAATTACTTCCAGGTAAATTGCGGTGGCGAAAAAGACCTTCAAACAGAGTAAAAATCGGAGATCCTGTCGGAAATAAAACAGAAAGAAAGAACTTAACCTATTACGAATTTTCTTTAAAAAATACAGCATATTTAAATCATAGAGTTTATTACGCATTAAAAACAGGAGAAGATCCTGGAGAAAGTGAAATTGATCACGCAGATCATGAATATGAGAACACAGGTACACTCAGAAAAGCAACACGTTCGCAGCAAACAGCAAATCAAAGACCGAGAAAAGATAAAAAATTTAAAGGAGTGACTAGAGATAAAAGAGACGGACGTTACTACGCGCACATAAAAATAAACTATAAATGTATAAGTTTAGGAGGATACGACAAAGAAGAAGATGCCGCTTTGGCGTATAACAAAGCGGCCGTTAAATATTTCGGAGAATACGCTTATTTAAACGTTATTCAACGTAAATAGAGTCGTTCAGAATCTCATCCCAATTTACATGTTTGATCTGTCGAAGCTGCTCCAATTTTGTAAAACGTTCACCAGGCAGCGACATCCGGAGCTCAATGATCTCGTTAGCGGTCTTAAGGCCCACGCCGGGTAACACTTGAGTCAAGAGCTCAGGTGTCATTGCATTCAAGTTGAAACGACTTGGCGCAGGCACTTGGGGCTTAACAATCTGACGACCCCGTCGCGACTTAACGGGTTTTGCGCCCTGTTCTGAATCTGTATCTCCTTCCTTTTGTTCGATTTGATTTTTATGCGCAAAAAAGACTTTACCCGTGGTTTTAGACTTTACCATAAAGTACTCACCGTCATCATGAGTACTGAGGATATCTACTTTAACACCACTAGGTGTATAGGTGACGTCTTGAGGAACAGTGGCAGTCATCATAAAGATACGACTTTCGCAGAGTATAGGACAAAGTTAGAATAGAGGAAAGGTAACGAACCATGCCCAACCCTTTTAACTTACTTAGATTTGCAAATCAAGTACCTGGCGTAGGCAAAGCTTTAAGAGCTGTATACGCAGTTGCTCCGGATGTAGGCATTGGGTTGCCCCTTGAACTCCTAATGTCTACAAAAAAATCCCCAAAAAAAGAAAGAACAGCTGGACTAAACACAGCAGCAGAAGTTGCCACGTCGCTTGTACTAGGTGGAGCGGAAACAATTCCTCAGCTGACTCAGTTAGCTACGGACCCAGGAATCCTGAAAGCGCTTGGGCAAGAAGGGCTCAGCAAAAACGAAATAATTCGAAATTTAAATGCGCGAGCTCGCACGATCAACCCCAGCATGTATACCGAGCAGCTGGTAGAACAAATTGTTGAAGGTCAAATCGACGCGGAAAAAGAACGGCTGATGCAGGAAGCCCGCAATCGCCTGCGTGGAATCGAAGTACCCCTACCTACCTCAAGCATGATGCAGATGCGTTAAGGCAATAAAAAACCCCTCCCGGAGGAGGGGTCCCCTTTGCCGACCTGAGTATATCAGGAAGGAACGGTCGAGGTGTAGATGGTGGATTCAACCACGCCGCCAGGCTGAAGGGTGAGGTCATCACGCTTAGGAGCGCTGTCGGGCACGATCCAGCAGACTTCGCAAATTGCAAGAGCCTTGTTGTTGCCGGCCAGTTTGCCAGCTTGGGCGCGAGGATCGAAGGTGCCGGAAGCCAGAGCAAGACCCGAAGCGACAACACCGCCCAGGTTGCGGGTGGCGAACAGCTTCCAAGTAGTCTCGGCACTCAGAGCAGACAGCTTGCTGGAGTCGATGATGTTCACCGAAGCGTTGCTGCCGTTCTCAATCCGGCTGTTGGAACCGATCACGGAGGCGCCGAATTGGCCGGACACCACGGTGCCGTCGCTCCGCAGACCTTGGCTTACTGCGGGAACCAGGCTGAGCTGAGGAGTAGCAGAACCGCCACCCACGCCGCTGCTGATCACGTCGCCACCGTCAACGCGGAGCGAGGCGCGGTACACATAAGCACCGGCAGGCACTTTGATACCGTCAGCGATATCAGCACGAACATCCTTGTGGTAATCCGGAGAAGGAATAACCACATTGGCGCTGCTGAAGGCTTGGTTAGAGCCGTTCACGCCAGAGCCATAAGGTTGCGTGTAGTACTCAAGCTGGTTAACGGAACCATTGGCCTGATAGGACAGGTCAACGTAACCGATTGCTTGTTGAGCAATCCAGCCGGGACGAAACACCACACCGACAGGACCACCAATAGGCTGGTTGGTCAGAGTTTCGGAGGTTCCGTTCTCGTTGTTGAAAACAACGGACTTCTCTTCGTGCCAGTAACGAAGAACGTTGGTGTAGTTACCAGGATAGATCTTGGCAACTTGAAGCTGGTTAGAGTTGATTGCCATCGTTAGTTACCTCCTCAAGCGTTAAAGGAGTAAGCCACGGTGGCGAAATCAGCGTTCAGGAGTTCGAAACCTGCATACAGGCTCCAAATCATCATGATGAAACGGCTGAAGTCGTCGTTGTTATTCAGGAGCACCTGAGCGTTGTTGCCGCCGATACCGACGCCCACGCTTTGGGGTCCGAAGAACATACCGATTGCACTCTCATAAGAAGCGCCGGTACCGCCGATGGTAGCAGTCTGACTCTGAGAGGGCATGTTGGTCGATTCGAAGAAGCGAACGCCTTCGAACACGAAACCGGTGGGCATGATGGGCTCACCAGCCACGAAGCTGGCTTGACCAAAGCCCTGACCCATGTAGATAGCAGCGTTGGGCTGCATACCGGACATGAGGGGGTTGATCTGACCGTTGCCAGGATAACGAGCCACTTCACGGAAGTCGCTGTTCTGACGCAGGTGCATCAGGAAGGTAGGATCGCAAACACAGCGATAGAAACCATCCTGATAGGTAGGAACGTTACGCTTACGCAGGCTCTTCACCACGCGCAGCAGGTCGTCCTTAACGTCGAACTTGGCTTGTTCGGCGTTGGAGTAGGTCAGCGAACCGACGGCAAGATCGCCAGGGTAGTAGTAACCACCTTGGGTGTCGGAAGCTTGACCCTTAGAAACTGCTTTCAGGAGTTCGTTAATGAACACCCGGTCACGCCAACGACGATAGTCGTCGAGCAGAGTCAGCGAACCGATGGACTGGTGGAAAGCGGTGAGGTTACCGGTATCCAGCAGCAGGCGCTGTGCAGTGATCAGGGTTTCCCGAGCAATCTTAAAAGTGCTCGGCTGGGTGGGATCGGACGGGTCAGCAGGACCGGTGTACTCCTTAAGAGTCACCAGCACTTTGTCCTTCACGATATTGCGGCTGTTAGCAGTACCGATGGTCTGCTCTGCAGTACGCTCACGTGACTCTTTGCTTCCCGGATTGCCCCAGAACCTGTAGCGGTCTAACTGCACAGTCTGGCCAGGCTGCTTGCTGAAGTCATGAACGACCACAGGCTCTGCAGCCATCTCGACAACGTACGCAGGATGCGGACGGTAGAGTTCGGCGCCGAGAAGCTTCGGGAAATCATTATCGACAAACACTGTCGATATCTCCAGAAACTACAAAGTAAGTTTAATAGATAAAGAAGCTAAGAGCACATAAAGTTGTCTCGTTTTTAGCGTTAACCCAACTTTCGATACATATTGCGTACGCTCTCTGACAGTTGGTAGTAAATGGAGCCGTAATTAGAAACATATTTGGCCGCACCGCCGCGATACATGAATCTAAAAGGAACGGACATAAGCCCAGGCTCTTCCGTACGAATTGTCTGCGTATACGTCTTGCAGTACACCGGCGGGTTATAAACCCACTCAGATCGATTAGAAGTTCCCAGCGGACCTAACGAATTGGTAAGGATGCCTCCTTCATATCGCCCGTGGGTGACGCCGCCCCCGGTTATGCCTTGCTGCCCTGTGTTACCAGTTGGCGTATTGTACGGATCATATACTTGAGAGTCGGGTGCTGAGCCTCCGAAGTACGTAAATTTTCCTGCGTCCCGGACGCCATAATCCGGTCCGGTAAAAGTTTGAACTTTACGGCCGGCAATCGTATTAACAGTGACGGGCCGGTAACCCTGGTACGAGCTTAAAACACCGCTAGGTGCGTAATCGACATTCTCGTAGTCAGTCCAATATCCAGAAACCGCCGCAGGGACTTGTCGCCACGCGGTCGAATACGTACCGCTGTAGCTAGGTGAGCCAGCGACAATCCTGCCTACGTCTGCTCCGGTATCTTGAATACCAGAACTGACTACGACATAACCTTGATGAGAGGGTCCGGTTTGTACCTGATGAGGCCCGGAATCATAGTTGTAATTTCTATACGATATATACATTTAAAGCAGCCAGAGCTGCCTTAATTCTAAGCGGCAGGGGTGTTATCAGTCGGAACTTCGGTAGGGATTCGACTGTCAAGAGCACGAATATCGCTGCCGATCAAAGTTATATCCCGAGCGTAATTAGCTTTAAGCTCTTCGAGTTCTTTTTTAAGCTGCTCGACTTCGGTATTCTCTCCGCCACGGCGGCGACCAATGGAGTTAGGCACGGATTACTTACCTTTGTTCTTTTTGTATTTTACAGCTTTTTTCTTTGCTTCCTCGTGATTTTTCACACGTTCAGGAAGATCACCTTTGGTCTTCTTTTCGTACTCCTCTACCTTAGATTTAGAAATTTCACCGCGCTCCTGCATAGCATAAAATTTACGCCTTTGAGCCTCAGATTTAAAAGGCATCGTAATAAACGGTTTTTAACAGTCTACTTAATAAATAGTTTTTAACAATGTACTCAATAAAAAACCCCCGTTGTCCAGACGGGGGTAAAAAGACTCGTCCACCATGCGAACGGTGTTGCACACCGTTGAACTAACTCTACCTCAGGCTTGATCCAAGAACAACAGCTTGGCTCGCAGAGACTCAGGAGACATGTTGTTCAGGTAACGCCAAGCTTGATCAGGAGCTTGGTTCATAACCTGGCCAAACTGTTCCCACTGCGCGTTGGGGTCTTGAGTACGCTGACCGCCGGTAGCAGCGGCAGGCACAGCAGGCACCTGATCGTAGTTGGGTGTATAGGACTGCTGTTGGAGAGCAGTGCGAGCGTTATCGGCAGCGATCTGTTCGTCAGTGCGAAGATCGGTGGGATACACCTCGGTGAAGAACCGGTTGGTGTAGTCGGCCAGATGATCAGGATCAGTCAGAATCTGCTCCATAGCCATGCCACGGGTGGCAATTTGCTCCAGAGTCTGATGCTGTTGAATCAGCGCATCCTCCAGGGTGGTGGAGTACTGATTCAAGATCGCAGGCGCTTCGAGGCCGAAGTGATTAACTACGGCGGCGCTTGCTTGGCTTAACTGCGGCTCCTGCGCCGTAGAAGTCGGCGAGGAAATTGGGGTCGTATAGACGTTGTTGGATAAGGTCGGCTGAACCGTAGGGGGTTGGTAAGCCCAGGGCTGTTGGGCCTGTAAAGCCAGATTGCTCTGTTGAATATCCGGCGCCGCCACCTGGGGCTGCGCTAACGATGCTGTCTGGCTGAGGGACGGGGAGAGCCGGGAAACGATCCGGTCCAGGCTGCCCAGCGCTGCCTCCCATGGGTTGCTCGGGGAGGAGGCTGACGGAAACTGGCTGGACTGGCTGTTGATAGAAGGGACCGTAGCCAGTTGTGCCGGCGACGGCGCTTGGGCTGTAGTTGCCGAAGCTACCGCCGGGGTAGGGGTTTGCGCCACCCACTGAGGGTAGACGGTTGAGCCCATATCCGGGGAGAAGGCCGCCTGGGGCGCCGCTACTGCCGGGGAGACCGGGCTCGGGGTCGAAGCTGGGATCGCTTGGCTCATAGCTGCCCGAGTAGGTTAGTTCTTGCGCGAGGTGATCGAATGTGCGGTAGAGGAGAGGCGTTATATTTAACCTCGGATCTGCCGCTAAGGGCTGGGTCGGCGCAAGAGGGTGCGGCGACTGCATCAGCTGATTTAATGTTAGCAGGAAATTTTGTAGTGCGGCTTGCGTTTGTTGAATCATTCTGAAGGGGAAACCCTTCAACATTTCCGCTCGTTCTAAATCACTTTTATCTGGGAACAAGTAACGCAGCGCTTCCACGCTGTCAACACCTAGCTCCTGAAGATTTCGAACAACGATCGATTTTTGGTTGATGTCGTAAGCGGTGTCTTCATAAACATCGCCTTGGAATCGATACGTTACTTCTCTATCTCCGTCTGGCGGAAGACCAAAAACTCCGCCAGGTACTTTGTTTTCAGAGAGGGCCGTTTGAATAGCAAGATCTACATCCTGCTCGTACTTGGCCAGCTTCTTTTGATAACGTTCTGCTGCTTCCGGGGTTTCTTCTTTTGGCTCCTTGGGAGGAGTCAAACCCATGACAGAAATAAAACTCTCGCGGAAAACCTGCTCCTGGTGATAAACAATCATCTCCAGCAGTCGGCAGAAGCCGTAGCTCAAAAAACTCTTATTTTTACGAAGAGCAGTCGCTTGAGCACGACCCATAAGGCCCTTAATTTCCGTCGCAGTGGCACCGGCGCTAATCGATATTTCGTCAACGCCGCCGAGTGCGGTTCGAATTTCTTCTCGTAGTAACAACGCATATCGATTCATGTCCCCGTTTACGGGGTCAGGGGTCATGTAACCAACCCGATCCGACGGCTCTACGTTGGCAATAATTCGAGGAACTCGAAGACCCCCGATACCAGACTGCGACCCGAACGGATCTGAAACCCTCGTGGAAGGAGAATCTAAACCGCCAAATCCGCTTTGGCTGCTGATCGTCGGACGGAAGTTACGATCGGTATCACTTGCCTCCACCAGATCACTACGCGGACGCGAACTGATCAGAGTCGGATTACCAAAGAACTCAATGTTCTTGGCGATATTCTGCATCATCTGATCATGCAGAACGATCTGCTGCATGAACGGCTCGAATTCACCTTCGCCTTCAGTACCGCTGGCGTTTGGCTTATTCAGAACCTCCACGGCGGGGATAAACCCCAGCGTATTTGGCCGACTGTTTCGGGGAGTAATGACAGAGCCCGGCTCTAAGTCAAAACTCAGCTCCGTGTCGGCTTCGTACTCTGTGATCGTCTCGGCCGTAATCGAGATACGGACATACCTTTTGTTCTGCCCGTAAGTATTCGAGGGCAGCCCTAAGTTACCGTTCTTAACTTTGTAGGAATAGAGGATTACAACCTCTTCGATCTCTCCATTAAGATCGTGGTAAACCCGATACTGGTTTTTGTTAAAAAAGTAAATCTGGTACTTCAGCTTGGGATCGGGCCTGAAATAGAAAAGACCCGAACCGTCAATCAAAAAATTCCGAACGATAGCCGGAAAGCGGATATCAAGTTTATTAAGTTTTATCAGATCATCTAGAAACTTACTACGAGCTTTATACGTATCCTGTTCACAGTAAAAAAACAGACCCTTCTTGATCATAAGAAGGGTCATCTGCTGCACATGACTCAGTACCACCATCGTGGCGGACTGCTTTGAGCGGTCCTGAGTCCGAGCTGCCTCCAGAATCTCACTGAATCGTCCCCGGACGCTTAAAAGATCTGCAGGCATTTTACAAAAACGACGTTATCAGGAGTCCGGAAGAAGGTACTCCTTCACTCGTTCTAGTTTAAACAATTCTGGCGGTAAAAGATCATGAGGATACGAGGTCAGCAGATGATCTTTGCGACCGAGCGGATCTGTGCCGCCCGCCTCCGCTTTGTAATTATCTAAATAGCTCAGCATCTCCTCGCTGTATGCAGGAGCATGAGCATTTGGAATGTCGTCATAGCAGTGCGAGAAAGACGTCAGTTTGCGCTTAAGGCGATCAGGCCCTCCCATCCAACTAAAATGCCATCCTGCGTCACAGTCTCCCACCACGAGATCGTTTGGGTTCCGGCGAATCTCCGAAAGAGTCTGATCTAGGTGGTCGTGCAGAACGACGGTCCCGCAGGTCCAGTTCGTGGGCGGCTTAGTCTTATCCCCATCCGGGCTCATAACACGAAGATCTGCCCGCCCGTACATCATCGGCATGGAAAGACGCACACACCGTGCAGGATCTTCTTTAGCAAGCTCTACCGCTTCTAAAAGAGCAGATGGCTTAGGAATCTCGTCAACATCAGAGAAGAAAAATACCGAATCCGGCGGCGTCATACGCATTCCCACGGCGAGGGCATCGCGTTGGGCGTATTCGCGAACCCAAGGATTAGGAGCGATGTCCGGCGGCGGCAGTTCGACGTGCAGCACTTGAAGTTTATCTTCAGGCAGACCAAGTTTTCGAATCGTCTCTAAACAAGTGAACGGTTTCTCGTCGCCCTTAAAAGTCCGGTTGGCGTCGGTAATGATGAAGCCGTCAACAATATCTTTAAGAATTTCTACGCGAAGTTCGAGCAGCTCAGCTTCGTTGAAATAGAGAAAACAATCAAAGAGCATGGAAGGCCGAAACGGGCCTGCACAGCTTAGCAAGATTTGCTATAAAAAGCACTCACCAGCTCCGACACGCCCAGTAGCGAGCTTTTAATTTGCTGCCGGGATTGTCGCAGTTATGTCTGGCGCGAAAATTAGCGCGTCGCTCAGGAATATGTTTTTTGATCGTCATGTTCGGGTCACCAAAACGTACTAAACGTACCTGATCACCTTCTTTTGCAGCGACCGCAAATTTCTTACCGCCGCCAGAATCGCGACGAGGTTTGTTATACCCGTCAAACACTTCTCCGGCTATACGAATCTTAGCCATCAGCTTTTGTTCTTTTGCTTAATGTACTCGGAAGCGCGACGACGAGCTTCTTTAGCTTTTTCAGTATTGGGCACTTGAGTATTCACAGGTTTGTTACCAGCCGTGGCGCGCTTCTTTTTTTCATCCGTGGCGCGACGCTCCTCAGCAGACATTGAAGCCCACGCGGACTTAGGCAGATATCGCTCGGTTCGACCTTTTTCTCGCGCTAAATCAGCCATAACTAGGACTTTTTGCTTTTTTCGTATTCTTCACGCGTCTGCCAATCTTCCTTGCCCCAGCGACTTAGCTTGTTTTCACTGGATTTTTTTCCTTCGTATTTGCCGCCGGCTTCCTTGTAGTACTTAACAGCCAACTGCATCGCACGAGCCGAATGTCCACCAAGCCTTTTGCGAGCCTTAGCTTTTGCGGCAGCCCATTTTGCAGGGTCTTTCTTTTTTGCGACTTCAGACACTAGCTACTGGGGTCCCGTTACCCGGAGAAACAGGAATGCCGGTTTGAGGGCCACGCTTCGATGCGGCCTTTCGAAGCAGTTCGGCCTTCATAGACTCGGTAGGGTCTTCAGTCGGCGAAAACTCATCTTCGTAAGTGCCGTACGGACCGTACTGAGGGGGAATAGGCGCATTAGGCGCTTCTTCGCTCACTTGATTTTCATAGTCGTCACTTCGCATTGCTGCTCGTTGAGCAGTGCGTTGACGACGCGACGCTAACTCCTGGGCGTTAAATGCCTTGGTGAAAAAGTCGCCGGCTTCGAGAAAAGGGTCTGCCATATTTACAGTTTACTACATGCTTCCAATTTGCTGTGCCACGAGTGCTTTAGCTAGTAAATCAGATTTTAAAACAGACATAAAATCAGATGAAACAGCACCTTTCTTTCGCAACGAACTAAGGATATCATCCGCATCTAAACCGGCACTTTGACGAAGACTTACGTCGCCGCCGCCAAGCAAAGAGATTAAGCTGGAATAATCAGTGGCCATCAGTAGAGCACAAAAACACCAGGGGCGTTACCACTGATAATAGCTGTACAAGAAATAGGAATAAGCTGGTCCCCTGAAAGATTACTAGCCGTAGCTTTTTGACCGGGAGCGTCAGAAAGCTCGACAGTCAAGTAAGATTTAGCGGCGACAGCATCTGCTTCGATAAAAACAGCACGGCACGAAGGAAAATTAATTCGGCCGCTGCTAGGAACATGTCCAAATCCACTGGAATACGGCAGCGCCGCCGTTTGACCGTAAACAGAACCGAAAGCTCTTACGTCCACTACTTAATGATTCTCTTTGTTTGATTCTAACTCACCGATCAAGCACTGAAGATACCAAGCCGCTTTTTTTAGGTCCTCCACGCCGTTTTTAAACTTGTATCGCCAGACATATTTAGCGATATTCCCGTGGCAGTAGTCCCTAAACCCTTCAGGACCTAGTTGAGCTTTCAAAGCATCGATGCACTCGATAGCACCTGATGTATAGTGCGTAGGATGGTTAACGTTGTCCATAAAAAATCAGATCTGAAGCATTTTATCGCAAGTTATGAGTTCTGGCTGCGTTTTAGCCAGCTCTTTTGAGTACTTAGTGTCGTCGTGAGCTAACAAACAACAAGGATGCGGTTTATAAACACCATTTTCTTCAATCACTGGGATGCAACGACGGTGTTCACAGCCAAAAGGGACGTCCTCAAACGCTAAACCCATAGAACTCCGGTCGGCAAGGGGCCAATTTCGAAAACCGACGATTTCGACGCTTTTCGCCGGGTCCATACTGCCGCTTTTGACGTATTTGACTGCGTCAAAACTATCCAAAATCATCGCAGCGTAATAAGGACTTGCAATTTGAGCAAAAAACTTGATTTCGTGGTCGATAACGAGCAATTTCTTTACGTCAAAGCCTCGTTCCGACCAAACATTGGGAGTTCGTTTGGTTAAAAAGTACCGATAGTGGTTATCAAACGGTATTTTCTCCCCTTCGAAGACTTCATACCGAATAAATCCTGGTTCCAACCCGTATTGAGCCAGTCGAGGCTTCCAACGCATCCAATACTTAAAGTGTTCCCAAGTAATCAGCATGTCATTTTCTTGATAAATGTAATAATCGTACTTGTAGTTCATACAAGCCAGCACAAGATCGTTTTTATGCGCCCACGTCAAACCCCAGCCCTCATAACCGGAGCTGGCGATAACGATATTTAACTCCAATTGCTCCCGGAAAGGCCGCAATAAGTTAGCTAATTGATTCGCATCGTCCTGAGCTTCATTATTTATGTAGATAAACACAGAAACTTTAAGGTCGTACTCTGTGTAAAGCTTCAAAACCTTGAGCAGCTTCTCGACCCGAGCCAGCGGATTGTGCGCCGCGATCGCGACCCAAAGAGTTTTATCAGAAGTCATGTCAATACTCAACAGAAAAACTACCTCTACGTTGCAAGAAAGTGATTAACCAAGTGTATGCGTCCAGTAAATCGTCATGGGCTGTAGCACCTACGTTAATCAGCTGATCGAAGAGCGCATCGAACTTGCGATATTTGTTAAAGACGACTTTCTGGTTCTCCAAAAGACCAAGCGTGCCTCTAAAACGAGCAATCTTATCGCCCCTGAACCCTTTAACTTCGTGAATATGAAGGTTACTGAGGCCCCTTTCGTTCAAAAGAACCCGCCGGAGATCCGCAGCAAGACTTGCCTGGTACGCCACGGATTCGACAACAAGCGTCACGGTGGAATACGTCGGTTGGTACTCACCGTTGTACTTAGTTAGAATTCCCCATTCAAGTAACATGTCACACAGAAGATCTATTTTTTCAAGGTTTCCTATAGAACGACACTGATGCGCGTCTACGATATAGTACTTATCTTTTAAGCGCCCTCCTAGAACAAACGCCGTATAGTCGGAGGTCTCATTTTTACTAGCCGAGAGATCAATACCGAGAGCCAGGCTGTCAAACTCGGTCGCCACGTCTCCTTTAATCAGCAAATCAGGAGAAACAACGAGATCGCTCGTGGCCACAGGTTGTTGCTGGTACTGAAAACAAAAAGCAACAGGGTCAAGTTCTTTCTGTTGAAGCAGGTAATCAACAGACCATTGAGTTTGCCAATAGCTTTTTGGCTGTCCTTTGTCATCGTATGTCAATGCCTCTTGCGTTACCTGTTTCCACCCTTTTTCGGGTACAAACATTGTTTTATGAATATCTAGTGGGTGAAATCGAGTACCAAGGCAAATCGACCTACCCCCTTCAAACACAATAGGAGCGATAACGCTACTCCAGTTGTTATTCATCTCGTCGCGAATTGTCGGATTTTTAATGTCCGCCGAGCTTTTTATAGGGTCATCGATCAGGACTAAATGCGCCCGTTTGGACGTAATGCTGCCTCGCAGACCCGCAGCCCTCAATGTAAATTCTTCATCGCCTAATCTAGGAATATTCGCGTAGTCGTAGTCGATCGACCAGCCGATATCAGATTGCATCCCTGGTTTAAGGCGACACGTAGGAAAAATTTTTCGGAACTCCGACGAATCAACGATTTGTCGAATGATTCGAGATTTAGGGATGGCCGTGGCGATGTTGTAACTGACGTAAATAATTTGTAGCGGTCTCTTTGCGGCCGTGTGCCTTCCGATGCACCACGCTGTAAACATGTTTAGGACAGTTGACTTGGCAGAACCCCTAGGCGCCAAAATATCAAGGTTAGGTCCAGCTATACCTAATAGATACTTATTGCTTTGGTTAGTTACTAAATGTTCATGCCACTCCAGCATGTGAGGCGCTGGCGGTTTGTCTAGTAGGGTACAAAAAGTATGAAAGTCGTTAGCAGCTTTTCCGTAAATAGTCTCGCTAGCGGTGCTTTCATTTGCTTCTATGGCTTTCAGTGCTCTTAATTGAGCGCCACGCCGATACGCAAAACTTTCCCGGCTAGGCATGTTGATAAACTGACAGAGCTGTTATAGTGATTGTACTCGACTTTCAAATTCTTTATGGCAAAAGTTCTTTGGTATGGAGATGCTTGCAGTAACACAGGTTTTGCTAGAGTAACGCATAGTGTACTTAATATTCTGAAAGACAGCCATGAAATTGTAGTGATGGGTATCAACTACATGGGAGATCCTCATGATTTACCTTATAAAATTTACCCCGCCTGTCCGGCCGGAAGTAACGATCGATTCGGCATCGGCAGGATTCCAGAAATTTTAGATAAAGAAAAACCAGATGTTGTTATCTGTCTCAATGATATTTGGATTGTTAACCAGTTTTGGGAGCGCTGCCAGTTCTTAAAAGACAAAATTAATTTTAAGTTCATTGCGTATTTTCCAGTTGATAGCGAAAGCTATTATCCGGACATGCTGCGACACATAAAGCACTGGGATTTAGGAATAACATTTACGGTACCGTCAGCGGAACGATTAATGAAATATGGCGCGGACGCGCAACGGCTGGCGGTGCTTCCCCACGGAGTCGATGTTGGGCGCTTTTATCCGATGGATACAGCCGAGGCGCGGCAAAAGTTAGGGCTGCCCTTAGATAAATTTATCGTTTTTAACGGGAATAGGAATCAGCCCAGGAAACGGATAGATCTTACGATCAAGACCTTCGCCGAGTTTGCAGTCAATAAACCAGACGCAATGCTTTATTTACATATGGGTACAAAAGATCTGGGATGGGATGTAATACCTTTGTTTAAACATGAAATGCTCCGCCGCAACCTAGACGACAGCAACCGCCTTATTTTAACTGCTAATAATATCAACTACATGGACGCACCTCCGGACGAACTACTTAATACTATTTATAACGCTTGCGACGTAGGAATTAATACTTCTGATGGAGAAGGATGGGGCTTAGTGAGTTTCGAGCACGCAGGGTGCATGAAACCTCAGGTCGTTCCACAACATACAGTTTGTCAGGACATCTGGAAAGATGCGGCAGAGCTGATTCCTATTTCTACGTGGGTCGTGGATAAAGATCTAGGGGTCGAACGAGGTCTTATTGATACGACAAAAGCTGCAAAAATTCTAGATGATCTGTATTACGATAATCAAAGCTATGACGAAGTGGCAAATGCTTGCTATGCTGTGACGCAACGACCTGAATACCGTTGGGAATCCATCAGCGCCGGTTTTAACGCAGCCATTCAAGATCTGGGAGTTTGATCATGCAGTCTCAAAATCGTTATTTTCACTTATACAGTGACGTTATTTACCCTTCAAAAGGTCCAAATAAAGGGGTACCAACTGTCTATGAACAGGCAGAAGCACTGGGAGGCAAATTTACGCGCATCGTCAAAGGACTTCCGAAAAACAATGTTGCTAACTTCAGCCCCTCAATAATCAGTAGGAACGGAACTACTTACATTGCGTGGCGGTCCCAGCCCGAAGCTTTCGGCTTCAGGTACGACAACAAGTATTTTTATTTAAACAATCAGCCAAACGAACTGTATATAGCCTTGTTGGGGGCTGATGATAAATCAGTTATTGGTACTAAAAAACTCAGGTCAAAGAAACATAGGCTTAGTTACGAAGATCCTAGGCTTTTTATCGGACCTGATTCAAACTTATACGTTCAGTTTGTCGCATCCACTTACGCTAGTAAGTACGATTCAAATCCTAAAAAGCTATTCTCGCAACCTAAAGTTGCCGTTTGTTGGGTAAACGATGATTTTGAAGCTGTTAGTGCGACAATTCCTCCAATAGGAAAAAACCATGTCGTCGGAGTTCCGGAAAAAAACTGGGCGTTTTTTACAGTAAAAGATGAACTTAATTGTTTATACTCCACGCGGCCGTTAACTGTCGAAAGAGAAAAAGGATCGACGATTACGCTAGATACAAAAGTTTTAGAGAAGGTTACGCGGGGGGCCGCCACTTTCAATTCCACGGCGCCTGTTGACCTAGGTTATTGTTACTTAATTTTTTATCACTGGAAACATATGACGTGCACAGAAAATGGTAAACCTTATCTGATTTACCATGTCGGCGCGTATTTAGTCGATAAAAAATTTGAGAACGTAACACACTTAACTGAAGAACCTTTGTTCACTGGTTCATTGAACGATAGGGTTATTGAGTGGACCGATGTGTTCGGAAACGCGGTATCTAATCAACCTGCTGTTATTCTTCCTTTTGGGGCCTTAATTGAGAATGATGAACTCGTTATGTCTCTTGGCGTTAATGACGCTTTTATGGGGATTTTTAGAACCAAACTAGAAAATATAATGCGACGAATGAGCAAAGCCGCTTAAGCACGTTCTTCGTTCTCGATCGTAGTCCAAACTAAAACGGCAGCCTCGTCGACTAATTGTTGGAGGCCAGGCTGCCCGTCCAAGGTGTTGATCAATTCGCGAATAGTACGATCGGCGCCGGCAAGAATCAACCCACGCCGGTCTAAACCATCTGCAATAGATCGTACAGCTTGAATGTGGCTACGAAGTTCTTTCTGAACCGCTGAAATTTTTGTCGCCGCTGATGCCGGGTCGAGCATCTGATTTTGTACCATGTCCCGTACATTTCTGATGTCAATTTGTAAGTCATCAATCTCACGGAGTAAGACTTTACGGAGATCTTCTTTTGGAAATTTCTCCTGAATCCACGCCGTCAGGTCCGCGATGCTACCGGTGTAACCAGGACGCAAAAACCTGGCATACAGATATGCCTCAATATCGCTGGTGGTGTTCTTCGCATAATGAATAAACGCATCTTTGTTCGACGCGTCAAGCGAAGATAACCACGCGGCAACCGTGGTTGAATCCCCGATTGTCGATTTAATCACGCAAAGCCTCCGGCGCCAAGAGCAGCACCCCGAGCTTCACGACGCATTGCTAATTCTTTCTCGCCTTGACCTTTAAGGAGCGCAAGGTTTTTACCGATATCTAAGTTGGCTTGCGTCTGCGCAAGAACCTGTGCGTTACGGGTATTAGCGGCGCTAGTCCCTACGTCCGTAATACCTTTAGCTAAATTAGTGTATTGCAGACCCAGAACGTCTGCGCCTTTCTTAGCTAAATCAGCTTGAGTCTCACCGCCAAGAAGTTCTAAAGCAGTTCGGCCCTTAGCCGCCATTTCTTGTTGACCGATAGCCGCGCCGGCTAGCTGAGAAGCGATACCGGTCTGAAGACCTGCCATTTGAGACTCTTTAGAGCGAGCCCCGGTAAACATATCGTAAACAGACTGACCGATAAGATTAGTCTGTGCGGCTTCGGCACCCAAATAAGGGGCTAAATTAGCCATTAACTCCTGACCCGCGTAAGTAAGACGCGTATTAATTGGAGCTAATTTTGTATACAGACCCTGAAGTTCGGTTTGTGCGGCTTGGGCTTGCGCTTGCGAGTTTCCGCCGATAGCTTCACCTAAGAAACTAAGTCCCGCGCCGGCGAGCATAAAAGGACCGAGACCGGCCAAAGCTCCGGCTCCAGCAGCTGCTGCTCCTGCTCCTCCTGCTGCGCCTGCGTTGATTGCCCCTAAGGCTAAAGGTGCCATTGCCATTGGATTAGCCCTTCCTTACACCAATGTTACTAAAAGGCTGCATAGCAGCCGAAAGCGTAGAACTCAATGCAGACGCACTAGGCGGTGCAAAGGCTGCGACAGTCGCCGCCCCGAGACCAGTTACCGTAGCTGCGTTAGCGTTGTACATCGCAATCTGCCGCTCTTTCCACGCGTCGATGTTTGCTTTCTCAATATCGCGTGCGTAACGAGCCCGCTCACCCTGACGAGTTAACTCAGAAGTTACAATCTGAGACTTCAGAAGATTCTGAAGCCGCATCTCTTCAACCTGACGAAGCCGTTCGGGATCGCCAAGTTCTTTTAAATACTTAACGAGGTCCTCAACAGTCTTGTCCTGCTGCTGCGGAATCGTAGTCCCCGAATACGGAGCCGTGGTCGGAGGCAGCGTAGTCGAAGGGGGAGGAGGAAGAGTAGGTGCCGGAGGTGCGGTTCCAGGAGTTACAGTTCCAGTTTCACCGGCAGGTGTTGCAGGTGTTGCAGGTGCTTTTGCGGGCGGTTTAGCAGCCGGACGATTTTTGTCAGGATCGAAACCCGCAAGGGATGAAGCTTTGGCAAAGAGTTCTTCCGGCGTCTTCGCTCCGGTCTTGCCCTCAAAATACTTTGGAGTAACCGTAGAGTAGTAACTTTCGGGACTCTGCCACCCGTAATAAGGGCCGGCCCACAAGACGGGTTTGCCTTCCAGAATGGCGAGCTGACCGGTCTCTCTAGTCCAGCTTGAGGGATCAAAAAAAGTGTCAGCCATGTCAGGGCACCTGGGTGGCGAGTTGCTGCAACACAGAACTCTGAGCAAGGTTCTGTGGAGCAGTCAGATTTTGAATAGCAGTATTTAACAGACCTTGTGCTGTCGAATACCCGGACTGTACTCGCTGCCGCTGAATGTCGCCAAGCGTAGAAAGTTCTTGTCGCTTAATGCCACCGCCAACTTCTAACTCAGCTCGCTTCAGATCCGCACCCAGTTCCATCTGCCGGATCGCAGCGCTGATCTGCCCCTCTAAAGCTTTCAGAGCACGCTCACGAGCACCGAGCTCTTCAAGTTCAGCGCTGCGTCCAGCCCGAATCTGGCCGTAAACATCCTCGGCCGACGGACCAGCGTCAAGACCAAAGAACCGACCAAAACGCTGACGGGCTCGTTCCTGCTCGATCAGACGAGGAATCAGATCCTCGCTAAGAATGGCCTTAGAACCGGGGGCGTCAGAAGTCTCAGGAAGCTTGCCGCGAAACGCAGCAACTAAATCCGGAAGTGCCGCACCGGCCGCCGAACTTAACAGAGGTGCGACAATATTCTGCCGGTTAAATCCAGGAGGAGTAGCACTGGCAGATAAATCCGGACCTGCAGTCTGAGACTGTAAAACACTCTGGATAACGGCAGGAGCCACGCCGGCAGCGGTCAGCTGCGTGACTAACTGGACTAACCCACCTGCGGCGGGTGCAGCTGCGGCAACCATTAGTTACTGACCTCCCGGATTGTCATATTGAGTGCCCGAAAGAGCCATTTTCTTATTTGATTTTACTTGATCTTCTGGGTTATTAGTAGCAACCAGATTCTGCAATTGTTCCGGCGAAGGTAATGCAGCTGTCTGAGGAAATGTAGAAGCTATGTACATTTTTAAAAACGCACCAGGATCTAGTGCCGGTGCGTCACGGCGAACATCCCGTTCCCTAAGTTGTTGTTCTCTTAGAGTCATTAGCCGAGATTCTGGAATGCCACGCTGGGCGGAATGTTGTTAGACGCCGGGGCGTTCAGCATCGAATACTGACCGCCGTAGTTAGGCAGATCAAATTCAGCCGGACGCTGACGACTCAGATACTCTGCGCCCTCGTCACCCTGTTGGGTCAGATTTTGGATGTACGAGAGGAACACATCGATCAACGAAGGGTCTTGCAGGATCGCCGAAACAAGCTCTTCGATTTCTTCTGCGGCAGCTTCGTCAATGACGCCAGCCTGGAGACGTCGCTCCAGTTGCACCTTCATCTCAGGCTGAGACGTGTCCGGATACGCATTCAGCGACCGAGTCGGCTGCGTCATCATGCCGTCCCCCTCCATGCCAGGCATCGGGGGCGCAGCACGGTAGTAGTTCTTGAGCACCGTGGCAACCATAGGAGTCGCAGCGGCACGTTCAGCCGGAGTCCGGGGAATAGGTAAACCCAGGACGCGAGCCGCTAATTCGTAATCGGAGTCAGAGAACATGAACTAACGGCTACGTCTTCTAGTTCCATTTTAGTACGAAGCTTCAAGATTTCGCCGGGTTGCACCTCTAGTACGATGCAGATTTTCTCTAGTACCTCAGGGCTTGGAATGTAAAACTCGTCTAAACAAATGTTACGCGTCGTGGTCGGAGACAAATCAGCGATCTTGCTGAGGCGGAAAGAGCTGATGCCGCGCTCAACCAGAATCTCGTCAAGACGGTTAACTAAGCGCTTTTCTGAGGGACGAGAACTGTAGTAGGGCACGGCCAGCATCTAACTAATATAGTTATCTTATCAAGCTAGAAACCTAAATTTTTAGCCCGTACAAACTCAAGATTGTACGTAGTCAAACAGGTAGGAAAAACGGGGTTGTTAAAGGGGTTCTTGTAAGGCTTACCTTCAACATGACGTTGCCACGCCTCCGACCATTTGGCGTTCATATACGTCTTATTCATTTCGTGCGCCATATGGATTCGGTTGGCTAGCTCGGGTTCGGACCGCCAAGTCTGCGAGCCGTCGTCGTAGGAGCCGGTCAACTCACCGTGATAGTAAGGCACTCCGACAGACATGACTCGTTTGAAATCGTCATGCTGAAAACGCATACCCCAGTCAAGGTCTTCGCAATAAGCGGGATAAAGATTTTCATCAAACAGTCCGTACTTCTGAACCGCCCAATCTTTAAGAAGGAAGACGTCCCACGCTCCGTCGTTTCCGTGCACAACTCCGGCCTCTTTGTCTTGGGCCGCCTCATACATTGCTTTTAAAAACCCCGGAGTGAACATAACATCGTGATTTACGATGAGCCAATACGGCGCATCCATAAAGCACTTAATAGTCAGATTCCAATAGCCAGAGCATCCAACGTTTGCCGGAAGATGACACACTTTTACATTCTTAACGTACTTATGAGGAATAGTCTTTAAAGCGTCGAGCTCTTCGGTGATCTGATCACGTCCGTTGTTGTTAAAGACGACAAAAGTTTCTACAGGGTAATCGATGCTGTAGAACAGCCTGTAGACCCAATGAGGAGCATTAACAACGCCTGTGCTAATAACGGGAATCATAAAAGACTCGACAGTGTTGCTATGTTAGCTCAAAATTACTGCTACTCTTCGACAGAAAGTTGCATAAGACCTACGCCGGACTCGCGCAGCATGTCAACCGACAAATTGAAATTAGCTTGCCAGCGATCCGGTATCGGCAACTCAGGCACAACAATACGTCTGACACCTGCCTGAATCATCAGCGTGGTGCAGTTACAACAAGGCAGAAAAGGCCAGACGTAAACTGTCGACCCCGACATATCGATACCAAACCTGGCGGCTTGCGCAACAATGTTCGCCTCAGCGTGAACTGTGCGCAGATACTTCTCATCCCGATTATTGAGTCGCCCAGGCAAATCGGCAATACCTCGGGGTAATCCGTTGTATCCAGTCGCTAAGACTCGTCGGTCTTTAACTGCGACAGCGCCTACCTTCGTCGAGGGATCGAGGCTCCAATCACTGATGTGTTTTGCTAGGTCTAAAAACCTGCGATCCCACTTTTCCGTCATACGAATGCGACGCGATCAGCCTTCGGGTCATCGCAGGCATACACCATGCCCGGCACCCACTCCTCCATTTTACCGTTATCCAGCTTGACGATGTAGCGCCATTGCGGTTTTCCGTCCCTCCTTAACGTCTTCTTATACCCTGTAACAACGCCTTTCTTATTAGGTAGAGACATCCCGGCCGAACACGTACGTTTGGCAATCCGTTCTCCCACGGCGAATCTCATATTTGGCTGTTCAGTTGCAGTCATACAGACTCCATTGTCTTTCAACATGTTTAACACGGCCGCCATGCGAGCGGGAGAATCCAAAATCTCATCTTTAAAATCTTCATGCCAAAAGGCATAGAGCCCAAGCTCAAGCAGATTTGGATTGTGCTCGGGCATTGCGCTCCATACGCGCCTTGTGGATCCGAAGCCTACACAAGCCCCGGTAGAAAAAACCAAAATGTTCGGCGCTCGTCACCTTTGTCTGCTTTCCGCAGAGCGGGCACTCGGCAACAAAAAACTGCGGGTCACGCGCCGAGTAATCCCCGTTGCGCTTGCCGCAGTCCAGACACGCGTGCTTGGCAGTTTTCAGTTTATCCAGCTGTTCCTGGATAGCTTCCATCGAGGATGCCGCGCAAATACTGCGCAGTAATATAGCAGTCCTCACTCAGCACATCGGCTTTCGCGTCGCGATACAGCGCCTCAATCCACTCGGCTGTAGCCTCCATCACCACGCGAGCTTCCGAAAGGTACGAGTACCAATCCTGAGACTCATGAGACTCGGCCAGTTGCAAAGCAACGTATTTAAGCAGAGGATGTGTTTCCATGTGATTTGATTAATTGGATACCCAGGACGAGACTCGAACTCGTACGGCATAACGCCTCAGCATTTTAAGTGCTGTGTGTCTACCATTCCACCACCTGGGCGTCCCGCCAGATTAGCCCAAAATTTTCGGCCCGCAACAAACCTGTAACAATCAACCGGCCGACAGCTTGCCTTCCCTAATTGCCTTCTTTACAAAGTACAACTCCTTCTCCCGCACCAGATGCCAAGAACTCACATAGCATTTGTCGCCCCACACCGACTCGATTACGACTGAGTCTCCGTCGTTGTGTGGACTAGAACGCACGTTTTCAGCTATTGCCACGTCAAAATCAAATTCACAGTTGTCTGCGTTTGTTTGTTCTGTCATACTGCTACTACCCAAGTGCTATCCCCCGTGCCGCACAGTCTAGACCCAAAGTACAACATTCACAATGACTGGGTGCGCAATCTGGTCTCCGCGTGGGAACTCGCTAGCTCGGAGCCTAAAGCACCAGAACTTCACTTTAATCCACTCGACCAACGAATTATCGTCGAGATTGGAATTTATGAGGGAGCCTCAACAGTTTGGTTCTCCGACAACCTGTTGGAGCACCCCTACAGCAAGCTGATCAGTATCGACCCGTTCACCGGCTCCCCAGAACAACAGAACGACCTCCGGCAGCATCCCACGCTGTCCCAGATCGAGTTCATCGCCCGAACCAACATAGCCAAGTCTGCGTGGCCCGGCAAGGTCTCAATCCACAAGGGCTGCTCCTGGGACCTCTACCCCGACCTCAAGGCCGAGTTCACTGACGGCATCGACATCCTGTACATCGATGGTGCACACGACACCGTCTCCGTTATGAGGGACATCATGCTGTACGTACCCCACGTCAAATCCGGTGGCGCCGTCCTGTTCGACGACTACGGCCACCCCGACGTCAAGAACGCCGTTGATGCCTGTGTTATCGCCTGCGGCTTGACAAAAGGCGTATACTGCGGCTGGCAACTCTGGACTGTCAAGCAATGACACTCCCTCTCTTCATTTATCTGTCCATCGCTTATGTCCTGACGTGTTTAGTCATGCTCTGGATTGCTTCTAAAATCCTTCCCTAAACCCTACTAACATCATGTTCATCTCCACAGCCTTAGCCGCCGTTGAGAACTTTAAAAACACAGAATCTAAATGAACACGGACCCTAAACACGAAGCCACCATCACCTTGGAGTTTGACTCCGACGAAACCTTCGACGGGCTGCCTGAGCACACCATCGAATTTCGCATCGACTTTGCGGACATGACCGCCCACGGTTGGTTCTCCTTGTTCGAGAAAATCATGGGCGTTCAGGGTTTCTCCGAACTCAACATCATGCGCGGCGCCACTAACCTGGCTTTCCGCGAAGGACGCTCGACTGAAGACATGCGCAAGGTCGCTGAAGAATACGACCTTAAACTGATCGAAGACCTGGAGAAATCAGATGACGACACAGAAGCACCTATTTGAGCTGATTCGAGATGCAGAGGATCTGTACGGGTCCATCTGGCCTCAAAAGATCGGTCGAATACTCGCTGTGATCGCGGGAGAAATTTCCGTGTCGGGCGAAGATGAACACGGCGTGTACCAAAACACTGCAGAAGACACACGCTTGTGGCTTTTAGATGAAGCAAAAAAAGCTGAACAATTCTGGGGATACAGTGAAAAACCGCCAACAGACTAAAACCACGCTGCCTCGTGACTACACTCGTTGTCATGACGACTCGTGCGAACAACGACATTACTGCCTGCGTTGGTTAGACAAAGCTGTTGGCTTTAACGTTTCCAACGCAGCTACTTTAAAAACTACAGATGATCCTTGTCCACACTTGATTAGTTCTACACACTACGAGGTTTACTAATGACTCAAGAACACCCGATTACTCCGCCGCCTGAGCTGGTGCAGGAATGGCTTCAACAAGGGCGGAACTGCATCAGCGAGATGGATGGCTGGAAAGATTTCGCCACCCAAGCCGCCCGCTGGGGCGCTGATCAGGAGCTGGAGGCGTGCTGTGAGTATGAGGCAACGGTTTATTCAACCGACTGTGCAGACGGTCTCCGTCGCCATCGCCGCCCCAAGCCGCCGAGCTTGAAGGAGCGGGCGCTCGACGCTTGGATCAGGCTAAGAAATGAAGCTTCGTGCAAAGAGCTTGATGGTGACCTGGACTGTCTTCTACGCGCTCTTGAATCCCTGCCCGATTAGTCAACATCACTAATGACACCACCCACAAAAGCTGAACTAGACGAGTTTGTTGAAGAGTTCTGGGGATCCATGAAGGGGTTTTATCCTGGAGGACACGAAACTATTTACACCCCATTCGAGCTAATTGCCCGAGAGCACTTTGCAGATTTTGCCCGTGATGTTCTTGCCCGCTGGGGCAACCATCCGGTATCTCCAGATAGTTCAACTCAGCCCTCCTAGTCCGATCAACTAATGACTCAACAACTTTCACCCGCTGCCAAAGCAGTGCTGACTGCTGTGACGTTGACAAAGTACGACGTACCTCCAGAAGGGTTGCCTGCTTTTGCTGAGGAGATGGCACCTTTGCTCGCCACCGCCCTTCGTGCTGCTGCGAATCAAATGAGCAGCCATCATTCGAAAGCATACCTTTACAGCCTTGCTGACGGCTTGAAATTGCTTGCTATTGCCGACGAACTTCAAACCCAGTAGTCAGACCCACTAAACACGATGACTGACGAACAAATCGACACGCTCCGAACACTCATCCAAGGCGAAATCGAAGCCGCTCTTCAAAATGAGAAAGGCTACCGATTTGCTTTCGAACAGGAGCAAGCAAACGATCAAGGTTGGGAGACCCTCAAACAGTTGTTTAAGTCCCACTAGCTACATTTACTAATGAAACTCCTCAGCGAAGATCTCGATTTTAATAGCTACCCGGATGCTCTCTGGGAATTAGGATCACAGTTCATCATCTCCCGTGGCTACGAACAAGAAATAGACATCAACTCCCTGATGGTACTGCTGTGGAAAATGCAGCAACGCATCGAAAAGCTGGAATCCCTGACCACGCCTGGATTCTGCGGCGAAACTTGCGACAAAACCTCTACACTCACAAACGAATGAGGTTGTTATGACCGACCTTGAACTGATCGAAGCGGCAAATAAAGCCGGTCTGTGCGTGGCACAGTGCTGGGACTTAGACGAACTCTATAATCTCGATGCGGTAGAAAACACAGAGGATTGGATTCGCCATTCGCAAACAGAGGATGAACGCGACGAAAAGCAACGCGTGGCAAATCACATCCGCCTACGCGCCCAAGAAAAAATGAACAACTTGCGTGAGTTTGCCGAACTGATCCTGGCTGCGGAGCGAATTCGAAAATGACCACGCTGCGCCAACTGCTGCAAGAACTCGTAGAGGAGGTCGATAAAACGCCCCCTCCTTTAGCTCTTGGATGTTTAGCCGATCGTTGCCGCGATTACCTGGACGACCACCCAGAACGTCAACCAACAGAAGAAGAATTGCACGCCCTGTGGGACGAGATAGGGTCCGACCCAAACAGGATGCGTTACATGCACATAGTGTACGCCCAACAAATTTTAGAAAAATGGGGTAACAGATGAGTCTGCTACACAAATTACAAATTAATCCTGAACTGTATCCTTTATGTCTTACAAACGCCCAACTAAAGACTATCTTGGACTTAATTGCCAACGAAGTCGAAGAACGTGGCGATAAACACCTAGACCTAGATCCAGGTGAAACATCAGATTGGTTACGCCAAGAAGCCGCATCTATCGACTAGCGCAATCCAACAGCGTTTTTCTGAGGTGCCATCATGGACGACCAAACTCGCCAGAACTGGCTCAAAGTCAAAACGGCTCTAGAAGCTGCCGGTAAGACTGAGTCACACTTTTACAAACGTGCAGTTGCTGTTTCAAAAGGGCAAGAAGACCCTGGTTTTGAAAAATACACTGCTCAATTGTTCCAATGACGTACTACACCGGCGCAAATAAATAGATTTGTCAGAAAGTAGCTCAAAAATATGCCAGTACGCAGCCACGCAACGGCATCGGATTCTTTATCGCACTCCGAAGCCCTCTCCCCAAGGGCTTTAAACCACAAACGCCGCCAGCGAGGACGAGTTTTAGCCCGCATTTGCCGCACCAAAAGCCCATTTTTTCTTGCAAAACTCCGAAAAGAGCGTTTTGCACTCTTCGTTAGTCACTCCGAGATAAACAGCAGCCTTCGGCACGTTCCATTTAGCGGTATAAAGCCGCTCAAACGGATCGATCTTATTTGATTTGGAGTTCTCCATTTGAATCCCAGGTCATATAAACAGTCATTCGCTGCCGATCTGCGTCAGAACGGAACTTTTCCACGGTAGTGGGACTATCCTTACCGCTTAGTTTGATCAGCTTAGCGAGCTCGTCGACGATGGGCACGCCGCTGAGAACGTCGAGTTCAGTAGGCACAGTCGGGGCTTCCAGCTGCCCCAATTTAAATCTTTAATCGCACAAAAATATGCGATCCCAAATAATTTAAGGAGAACTTAGGCTCCTCGCAGCAGGTAATTTAAAAGGGGACTGTCGTAAGGCGACTGAGGAGCACCAAGCGCAGGACGTTGCTGCATTTTCTCTCGCATCAGTTGCTGATACGCTTCCCGCGACATTGGTAGGCGCGGATCCTCACCGACAGGAATGCCGCCCTGAGCAATCATGTCACCGCCTCCCATCTCAGCTTTACGAACACCAGGCAGAGAAGGACCAGGTAAATACATCTGACGAATATCATCAGCAAAATCGGGATTGGCTTCAATCAGACGCTGAACACCCGTGGGAGAAAGACCCTTACGCGAACGACGGGCATCGCCCCGCTCGGAGTTGATATCGAAACTAGGAGATCCGGCGATGAGCTCAGCCACAGCGAGCTCCATAAAATTCCTGGGGTCGGCGGCAGGCGCGTTCATTTGATTCACAACCGGCTAAAACTCTTTAAACAGTTTAAATCAAAACACCCCAACACTTCAGTTATCGCTGTTCAATCCAAGTGAAAGTTGCAATAGCAGATTTGTTACCAATACTCGAAGCGGCAGCAAGTGTTATTGTGTCACTAACTGTGCCCATAGATGATCTACCTAATTGATAAACGGTATCTTTGTCAATGCGTACACCAGTACCTCCGCCGCCGGCAATGACGAATCCGGAATCAATAACACTTCCTCCGGTTAAAACACCTGTCGCATTAGTGCTGTACTGTGTAAAAGAATTTGTATCTGGCATATCTTGCCACGTCCCGTTGAGAGTAGCATTGCGTACGACTTTATAAAAAATGTTCGTATTATCCGAAGTGGCAACCTGAAAGAAAGTAGGAAGAACTATTCCTTGCAATGCTGTGCTTTTTAATCTAATAGATAAAAGAGGATAATACACATTTGCATCAGTTAACGTAGTACCAGTAATAGGAGACTGTATGCTCTCGGCAATACCCAATTTTTGACCACTATCGCCGTCTAAAGATACAGAATTAGAACCTTGAAAGAGTGTAGTTGAACCACTCTGACCGCCGGTTAAATTTTTAATTTCGACACGGATGGGAAGGAAGGGCGTGCGGCACCACACTGTTTTTAAAATGTTTGCGTTGTATACAGTGTGTATGATGATAAGTTGATCGTTTATGACCCATCCGAATTTAATCGCCCCAGAGCCGTACCATTCATATTGAAAAACAACTAACTGCTGAGCGGCAGGATCTGCTGTAACCCCGCTTGGTCCATTACCATCTAGTTTATCCCCGTTCCAATTTGCTCGGGGAATCCGTTGAAGTGTAGGTCCTCCTTCACCAGAAGAATTAATGACACAACAGTAATAATTACCATCTCCGCCGTCTTCAAAATAAAACCCGTCAGACCCATCAAACAAACCAATTCTTCGCCGTATACCCGTAACAGGTAGACCAAAACGAACTGAAAAACTAATTACAGCAGAACGACCAGGAACATAACGAACAACGTTACGAGTCTGACGAACAACCTCAGAATTTATTGTAGAAGTAACAGTCAAAGTCACGCCGCTGTTATTTGCGTCGTGAACTGCTGCGCCGCCGGTCGACGTTGATTCATCCCAAACATCAGTCTCTTTTCCGTACTGAAACGTGTTGAAAAAGATGACGTCTTGACCGACAGTTTTTAATTGGTCTTTGCTAGTCCAAGTGTCGCGAGATTGTTGAAAAAGATGGGACATTAGATTATTCTCCAACCGTCACGGTATATAAAGGTCAGAGACCCGTAGTCATAACTGAGTATAGCTTCAGCTTGACCATCAATTTGAGCCGATCCGGAGATACGAATGTTTCTGTTTACACCGGTTCCAGCCGCACCGCTTTCATCTTTGACAATAACCACGCGGCCGGTGTCCGTTCCAGAAGGTAAAACAACTGTACAAACACCCGAATAATTAACGCCAATATAGTAATCAGTGCTATTTAAAGAATAAAAAGAATCAGTAACAGTTGTAGTTGCGTAATAAACAGGTAATTTACTTAACGAATTTTGTATGCCGCTAAGAGTAATTGCTTTAGGTTGCGCAAGAGCCTGGACCTCATTTAAGTCGAGCACTAAGAAGATATCATTTGCCGTTACTTCTCGCGTATCGTTTAAATTGACAAGATTTTGACTTAAGCGGTTAAACTCTAAAGCCGAGACTAAATTCTTACGAGTCGACATACTTAATTCTCAGCGACAAATAAAAACCGACGTTTAAATAGTAAGTCAAACACCGGCAATATTGTTCTCAAACAAACCGGTGCTTACTCAACTAACAGACAGCTGTACACTACCGCCCACGTAACAACTCGGATAAACCAAACTCAAATTTGCCTGGATTCCAACGCTGGCCAGCCAACTCCAATCGCCGTTGCAACTCAGAACGATTTTGCTGACGTTGCTGTTCGGTTCGTTGTGCCTGAGTCAAAGGACGGACTTGCGCAGTTAACGGCTGTGGACCTGTACGAGCAGGACTGGCCACGCCGGTTCGAGGCGCGGTACCGAGGGCCTGACGCAGCTTAGGCACGATGCCCTCTCCGGTTTCCTGGCGCACTACTTCGTTCAGTGCCCTAGCGCCCGCAGTGCCGACCATACCTGCTCCCACACCGGGAGCTAATACCGGTACAGCGGCCAGAGCAGCAGAATAGGCAGCCGCCTGCGGCAAACTCTGCACAAACTCCGTGCCCATTTGCTGGGCCATAGGTCCAAGCCCTTCGCGATATCCAGTTTGAATGGCCTCGGGGCTAGGAATCAGATCTGCAGCACCAGGCAACAAAGCAGCAGGCGTGCGCCGCAGAGCCCGAACGTACTCACCTGCACCCTGCGCAGCAGCAGATACAGGATCTGTAGAGTAATACGCTTTGGCTGTCAGCGGTTCACGGGACTGCGTAACTTCGGCACGTAAAGGGTTAGGAAGAATAGCGACACCGCCGGTCAGAGAAGCTGCGGGGCGAGCAACTTGAAGAGGAACAATATTGCCCTCACTGTTCATATACAACATCTGACTGCCTTGTTCTGTAAGAGGGCCAAAACCGACAGAACGGTATGCTGCTCCACGGCGGTTGGGCTGTTGCCCCCGGAATTCTTCTTGGCGACGAAGAATAGAGCTCTCACTCAAAGATTTTCCTTGATCCTCCCGTAACCGGGCCAAATCGCCCGAACTTAACGGAGAATTTTCCAGGATCATCCCTGGACGCATATTCCGCAGGACATTTTCCGTGATGAACTTGTTCATCTGTTCGAACACAGGCGCCGGAATGTCCTTAGCGCTGTAGTCGAACCCAGAAGTTGGAGTGCTCGTTTCAAAAGAAACACTAGACCTTTGAGTTACAGGATTATCCTGCATAAACTTAAGGGCATTCCTAGACATCTCAGAAAGCCCGCCGAGATTCTCGCCCAACCGAATGCGAGCCGGATCAGTGCTCGTATTGACTCGAATGCCGTATTCGCCGGCTGGATCAGGACGAGCTGTATTTGTATCTGGGTCGTAAGAGAACGAAGCAACCGAAGGAACTTTGCCCAAGTTTGGATTTCGAATTCCCAGAGGACCGGAGCTAGGACCCGCCGAAGTAGTCGCAGGTATCTTGGCTAATTTTTCAAACTCAACGGCACGCTCGTTAATAGAAGAAAGAGCATCACGCAGTTCCTGTCCTGTTGCGTAACCACCGCCGCCAACAACGGGCATACGACGAGAGACCGCAGATGACGAACCAGCTTGTAGCTCTGCGCCGTAACCCATCTGAATCAAACGATCAATAGCTTCTCTCTGCTTGCTCGTCTCGCCGCTGGTGTAATCCAGTTCAATTTGTGATAAGTAAGAAGGCTGTACGCCCAACTCCTTCATCGCAAGGTTGTAAATATTTCGACGTGCCTCAGGCTTAGATATCTCCTGCTCTAAATCAAGATACGGCGCGAGTTTGTTGATGTCTCGCTCGATCTTAGGAGTCGGATTACCCAATGCACCCTGAAGGTACGGACCAACCTCCGGATACTTTTCAACAAACTTGTTTAGATCCGCAGCCTGTTTGCTTACAGCTTCCTGGATCGCCGCTTCTTTGGACTCCGAGAGCTGAAGCCCAAGTCCTGCTAATGAATTCTGAACATACTCTCCGGCTGAAACCGGGTCAAACCACGGGTTGATTTCTGCCGGACTCATGTTGACTGTTCGGAGCGTTTCTTCCGCTCCTAGTCCTTGAGCCTCTTGTTGGCTCAAATCTCGTTGTACCTGGTAAAGAGAGTTCCGATTGGGATCTCGCGCCGCATTCTCAGCAGCTTGTACCAAATAGTTAACTCGTCTGCCGCTAGTATTCGGGTTTGAAATTATTGCTTCGCGGACCTGCGGCAACAACACCGAACCTTCAATAGGGAAGGTTTCTGCTGAGCGTTGTGTAGCTGCTTCTTGCCGTAAACCTCGAATCTCATTAACTTGAGCCCGAAGCTCCTCCAAAGTCTGCGGAGTAGTACTACTTAAAGCCGAAAGACGCTGACTAATGTCTTGAGTGCCTCCGCCAAAAGGCAACCCAGGCTGAACAGTTCGATTGTCAATCCGAGTTGCAAAAGGGTCACGCCGCGCGGCATCGCTCTGGGCGTAACTTAAAGAGACATTTCTAGCCCCTAGATCAGCCTCAACAGGACGTATAACTTCATCTACTTGCTCTAAAATATCAGCAACATTTTCTAAATTCGCAGAATAATCTGTATCAAACCTATCAGTATAGGCTTGCAACAGATTATTTAAAGCTTCACCGGAGTCCGCATTGTAATTTGCATTGGATAAAAATCTGGATTCGCCCGCGTAGCGAAGAGTGTTGCGGGCCTCTGGAGTCAGTGCGCCAGAGTTTATGGCTTGCAAATACGCATCTCGGGCAGTCTCCACGCTGCCGCCAGGGAGCAAGGTCCCTAAATCGTTGTTCTGCTCGACAAATTGTCTGGCTTTAGGACTCTCCGCAGCAAGACGATAAGCGTTAAGTGATTCGTTGTCCGGGTCAATATCAAAGCCTTCGAAAGGCAAATAGTTCTGAAAATCTGAAACTGAAGTTACAGTCGCAGCGTCTTCAGGGTCTAAATCAGGATAAATCTGTGAAAGTGCGTCATCAAGCTCACCTTCATCTAAAGCACTTTGAAATAAAAATTGGCGAAGAGCATTTTGATCAACGTTATACGTTGACTGCAGCTTACGCGCCAGTTCAGGCAGCCGTTCAATCGGTGTACGAGGGGGCGTTAACCCAACACCAGATGAATTCACGGCGCCGCCACTAATCTTCTCCCATCATACCAAAATTCTATAAATATTCGACTCTCGCAGGACAACGGGCGTGCTACCATAGCACTGCATCACATCAAAAGCACATGGCCAACGCAATGCTCTGCATCGAAATTTATCAGTTTAACGGAACTTGGTGCTTTACAGATCTAAAACGCGAATTAGTACACGAACCTTTTGTTCTAGGCATTCCTGAAATCATAAACACTGTTCTGGAAAACAACTCTTTGTACGAAGACGGCAAAAATTACAGAGTCTTGTTCGCGGAACAGGAATTTCCTGAGGTCCACGGGGCGCTAAATCAGGTTCGCGAAGAGTTCGACGGTGCTTGGTACGAATGGAACGGCGAAGAGGGGTGGCTGTGTCCCGCTACATTGGCGTTTTTCGACTATTTTCCCGCTCAAATTTACTTTCGTTTTGAAAAACTGTAGTTAACCTGCCCGTCTTAGCATAAATAAGTACTCTGACCTCCCCTCCGTGGCACGGGAGTGGAATACCCCTACACGCGAGCCGTGGAACGGGGTCATTAAAACAGCACTAGACGCTGTTGACCAGCACAACGCATTTTATTTCCGCTCAAAAGACCATAAACACTTAATAGCAGCCGAATTGCTACGAAGTTACGTAAAATTCCTCAAAGATTTTCTTATAGAAGCCGAAAAAGTTTGACCTGTCGCCCCACGCGGGCGATTTTTTTTTGTCGGGGGCCTGTTTGTATGCTGACACTAAAACTTTTACCCCCTATTTTCCAGCAAGATTCACAAAGGGTTCTCGCCGGGGGCGACGTCTAACGCACACAATTAAAAAAAAGGGGCACATTGCGTACAGACGCGCGGGTGCGGGGGAGCTGAGTTTGTATAACGAATCAAATAGCAATCGCTATGTATTACAAACTCAAGCTCTTGTTCTATTCTTTTCACTGACAGGGGGAGGGTGCCCCCTTTAACTAAAGAGAATTCAGACTATGAAGCCGCTTGACTAAAGGGCAGACGTGGTGCTAGCGCGTGCGCCTGCGCGCTTTCCTTTAGCTAGCTAGCTGACTGTGCTCTGTGTGCTTTTGGTGACCGACCGCCTAAGGGCTTGACGGGATGCGCCGATGGGGGTTACCTTTAGGTCACTGGAGGAACGGGGCGAGAGCCACGCCACCAGGGCACCTGGACAACTGAATCAACTTTCGCGACGGCCGAACTGGCCCCGCGCGTCTGCCGCTGATGGTAGGGAGTACTTCCCCGAAGTGTAGGCAAGGGCAGGCATGGTGTGCCGGAACGAGTGCGGCGAGAGTTGTAGTAGGTAACTAGGTGAAAGAACCTTGACAACTGAATAAGTTAGCTGTGCTGAGATAGTTTGCACGGAAAGCCTAAGGCATAGCTAACTGTTCTTCATAACAGGCATCGTCACAAGATGGAACTAGGGGCGCGAGCGATCCCCCGAGCACACTACGGTTGCAACCCGACCGGCTAAGTGTGCACGATGCCGAACTTGTCAACGTATACGTTGTCAGCTGGCACCTTTAACTAGGTGACTGGTTGGCATAAAGAACTGATCAGTAGAGTCGTTCTCTACATTTAGCGACGCAACGGTATTCGTCACCGTGGCAAGTGCTAGTTACAGAGTTCAGTTTGTCTGCCTGCAGGCTTTGTCCAGAGTAACTGTCCTTAGTGCAGGTACGCTGGACACAGTTGTGAGCGAACCTCACCCGGTCGTTGTCCGGCGATGGCGGTTCAATCCGTGCAATAGGTGGCAATCTGTACTCTGTAACTAACACAATGCGTTTAATTTAGTTTGGAGCAGCAGTTCCTAACTGTAACAGGGCGGAGCCTGTTAACTACTAGCTTTGTCCAGGTTAAGTATTGAGTTTGATCCAGTAGGATCATTCTTGATCACAGACTAGATTCTCTCCCCGAGCCACGCGGTTCGGTGAGGGATTCTTCCCTCTTTGTTGTTAGCTGCCAGCCATGTAGCTGGTGAATGTTATGAGCAAGCGTAAAACTTTTGATGTGCAACAGTTCCGAGTTTTTGTCAACAACTCGCTGGTACTTGACTACAGCGACGAGCAAAAGGAAGGTTTAATCACTGCACTTGAGCACGTCTTAATGACGACGGGTAACTACAAAGGATTCCGTTACGTTTACACCGATAAAGAACGGCCTTGTCTGAATGATCCCAAGGATGGCAACGTTTGCAATCCTAACTGGACACGTCGTCATGAACTATTCCGTAACTACTTCTAACTGATCACTGTAACTAACACCCTCGCAATCTCGTCATGATTAAGTTTGAACTCTGGACTGCAGTCCCCACGATCTACTGGCTAACTGCAACGATTAACAATGTACCTCTCGGACGCATCGCAAGGAACATGAACCTAGAGGATAAGTACTCTGTCGTTGTGTACAAGTTCAAGGGCAATGAGATTGTCAATGAATCTATCGGCGAGTTCTGCACAGTTATGGAAGCCAAGTCGGCGTTACTTAGCCAACCCATTGGTGAGCTGCTAAGTGTCGGCTGATCTCTTTAACTGATTCTCTCCTGTAGCTATTCCCGGACTGCACAACAGTTCGGGTTAGTTACATGAGGGGTTCTCCCTCATTGTGTTAGCACTCACCTCTTCGTGAGGATTGTTATGACTTTAACTCGCAACACTGAGATCATTGCGCCACGCGCTGTTGAGTACTTGTCAGGCGAGGAGTCTGGCCTGTTTACCTACGAAGACTTGCAAGACATTGCACTGCGTGGTTGTGCATGTATGGCACCGAATAAGCTCGCGTATTATCACGATACGTGGGACTTCTTCATTGAGTTTGAGGATGAAGTAGAAGACTTCTTCTACGATAAGTACGGCGACACTTGGCTAGATAAGTTCTCCAACAACAGCACAAGTGTTCGCGGCATGGTTAATCACATGGTGTGGATCTTTGTCGACTCCATTGCCAAGGAGATCACAGGGATCAAATGACTATCATCCCGCTAGCGCGGGGCCAACTCACACAATTACAACATCAACATCATGGCACAGATTCAACACTACTGCGCACAGAATGATCGCAACGGTAACCCTCGCCGTTGCTATGTATTGCTGGATCACGGCAATCCTATTGCTGCGTGGGATGAACAATATTATGGGCACGATGCTGTGCCTGGTGTGTGGCGCAACGATGCCTACCACGCCGAACGGATTAACTGCACAATCGCAAAGTACAAACAACTACTGCGCACACTTCCCTCACCTAACTGGGCACACGATGTCCCCGGTTATTCACATCTACGCACACTCGGTTACTGATTATGTACGACACCGAACTTCTACTAGATCGTGAGTTCATGCGTCGCATGATTCGAGCATACGAACAAGATCTGTTGATGTTAGTTGATCACGACGATCCACATCCTGATCATGCGCAAATCATGGATCACTTGAACATCCTGGAACTATTGCGCCAGCAAACATTCTCGTCCTTCCAACAAACCATCACGTTCTGATCATGTACGAACCTAACCTCGTCTTACTTGATTCCCACGGTGTGTACATCCCGCAAATATATTGTGAGGATGCAGACGAACACTGGGCTAATTGTGTCGGCGTCGACTACGAAGACGTGCTGATCTGTCGGGCTGGCCCTGATCACGGTTGGTATTGGGAAGCATGGCAAAGCATCTTAGACAACGCCAGCATCGTTAGCGATGGTGTAACATGGCGGCTGCATCAGGATGGTGACCTTTGGGAAGTGCCCGACGGTTACGAATGGCCTGATGCTTGAACCTGTCCCGCTACGCGGGGCGCCCTCACACAACACCTAACCTCTCACCTAAATCACAGTGAATCACTTTCCTTACGATCTGTACAAACTGGACAGTCACTCTTTGTCCTACCACGCGCTCGCCAGGTACAAACAGATCCTGCGCGATGAAGTACTACCTTTCGATGTACTCGATCGCATTGAAGACGAGATAATCCCTGCACTCGAAGCGATCATTCTTGTGCACGAATCTCTCTAATCTTTAACTAACCAACGACAGGACTCACATCATGCGTAAGATCGAACAACAGATGTTGGACGCGATCCGCGAACGTCGCAACTGGAAGTGTGGCAACACAGAAGTAGCCGCAACAGTATTTACCCACGCCAAGAAACCAATCGACCGTGTGACTATTTATCTACACGGGTACCCAATCGCAGTAGTTACACCCGACACAGTTACCGTATCCGACTGCGGCTGGCAGACACCTACAACGAAGAGTAGGCTAAACGCTTTGCTGCGTGACTTGTGCGGCGCTGGTGTTTACCAGAAGGATAAGAAGTGGTATGGATACGCAATCGAAGAGACTGAGTGGTTGATTGAGAAGTACTCACGCCACGTATTTGTTAGAGCCTAACCAAACAAGGAGCTGATACCTAACCCAGCCAACCCACCTAACAGTTCTGGTTTGTTAATGCCAGGCGCGGATTCTCCACCGGGTCCGATACCTGGCACACCAGCAAGTGACCCGGCGATACCTAAAGGCATCCGCCCAACTAAACCAAACGGACCGAAGTTCTCGTCGACGTACTTGCTAAGAAACTGAGCAGCTAACTGTTCCACTTCAACCTGAACCTTTGCCTAAGTCTAACAATGCCTTACTACGTTCAACGGCGAGACGACACCAACACCGTCGAAACAGTCGACGAGATCACAGACTCAAAGGAAGCTTATCGTGTGGCTCGTGAGTATGGCTTAGCTGATCCCACGGCCCGTTACTACATAGCGAAGAAACCCTGTAAAGCATGGCTTGAGAGTTAATGCCTCTCCCGCTTCGCGGGGCCGCCGCATAATGTAACTTCACAATCACAACAGTCATGAAACGTCTTTTTGTGTTGCTTCCTTTCATTGTATTGTCTCCGATGCAAGCTCGAACAGTAAGTGCCACCGTGTATCACGATTGGTATCACAATCGCACTACTTACTGCGGACAGACGTATCAACATTGGGGAGTCTCAGCGGCGCATCCTTGGTTGCCTTGCGGCACAAGAGTCAGAGTTACTCACGGAAGCAGATCTCTGACTGTCCCCATAACGGACCGTTGCGATTGCAACTCGATTGATCTATCCGCCGGCGCTGCCTATCGGTTAGGCATACCGCTCGATGACACAAGGAGGGTACGTATAAGTTATTGATTCAAGCAACCTGCAAATTTTCTCGATTCATCTGATGATAGTCCCCCACCTTTCTTCTCCATGCGCTTCTTCAGAGGCACTGTTGGACTTAATGCCTCCGAGACTACTGCAGCAATTTGTTGAGTACCAACTGCAAGAAAGTCCTGAACTAGATTGGGAGCCAGAACACATCAAAGCTGCTGCAGAACTGTGTGATTACGTAGACATGACGTACGGACCCAGTCAAAGTAAGAGCGCACTCGTAAGAGCTGCTAATCAACTTCGAGCACACCTTTCCATTTAATCAGATGACTAACACACGACTAGGGTATTTACAAAAGCAAATGGTTTCGTTCATGCGTAAGAATATAAGCCTTTACGGCCCGGCTATTTCGCACGCCTTTTGCATCCACAGCGACGCAGCGTCTCGCAGAATTGCAAGCTCATTGGAGAAACGAGACATCATTTATATTGACCGAGCCTACGAGATGTGGGAAGTTCGTCCCAACCTCGACCATCCGGTATTCAATCAGTGAACACTATGGCACTTATCGTTGTAGGCAGTTTCTTGTTTGGTTTGGGGGTTGCAATGAGAGCGCCCGTTTTTATGATCCTCGGCATGGTGATGATTTTCTTTAGAGCTAAATAGGTTGCGTACGCCATAGCCGCTCAGCTAGTCTGGGCGGCGTGCCTCTATTTATCAATGACAACGAGTGAGAACATCTTCTATCAGGTACCAGCACACTGGATAGACGCACTGATAAAAGATGACTTGAGTGTATTTGAAAGACTACCTCAGGAGAGACTCGCCTTTAGCCAATTAGTATCCAACTTCATAAACGGAGGAACAATTCTCTCGGTAGGCCATTCGTCTTATTTCAGCAAACATCACGATGCTAGACCTTACGGTATGTTACCATGTGATGTAGTAGATGTTAAAGTCTCCTACGATTACTAACTGTCGGGGGTCTAGCTTTCTGGTGAAAGCAGTGTGCTCATAACACACAGAAGAAGGGTTCGATCCCCTTGGCCCCCATTATCAACACACAATGACACAACCTGCGTTCATTAACCCTACGACACTAGGGATCTGTCCTGCCTGTAACCAGAAAGAACAAGTAACAATCGAATCACGAAGGACAAAGGAAGGCTATACGCGAAGACGTAAAGAATGTCGTAAGTGTAAACACAGAGCGACAACGTATGAAGTCGATGAGTCTTTCTACTCTTTAGCTAAGGCTATTGTGCCCGTTGCGTCAAAGCTTGCTGAGTTGATAGCAGAAGCACCGAAAGGAGATCTGTGCAGCACTTGTTTTTACAACTACGGCACGCGTTGCTCGCATGAGATTCCTGAGTACGGAACAGACGAAGCGGCAGACTGCATACTGTACCTAGCTAAATAATGGAGGTGCCTAGCAAATTACGTTAAGTTTAAAGATCTCATAAAATCTTTCTAACTAGACGTTGTTTATGTACTTAACACCTGTAACTAATCAAGAGATTGTGTGCTTTATGCTACCGTGGCTCTGTCTTTAACGACGCCATGAAAGAGTCTAAAGAACTGCAGAGCTTTGATGTTTTCAGCAGGAAAACAGGC
>Ga0315909_10000330_pt1 | contig 63084 bp, 84 predicted proteins | sample LakEriMetagenome_11_FD_203527 | JGI IMG/M metagenome (GOLD analysis project Ga0315909, IMG submission 203527) | Freshwater fungal communities from buoy surface, Lake Erie, Ohio, United States - Buoy 2 MA125 | ecosystem: Environmental > Aquatic > Freshwater > Lake | place: USA: Lake Erie, Ohio...
GAGGGCTGAGTTATGTTGTTATACGATGGTATAACAAAGTTCGATATGGACTCCGCGCTGCTTAAAACACTGGCATCAAAGATGCAATATATTGCATGAGGCACAAAAATGAGGACGAAAAAAAAACCCCGCTTTCGCAGGGTTTAATATGATTTAAATGAATCAAGTTCTACTTCACGAATATAAATGTCTTCACCGATAACCCAGTTGTGTGGGTAAAATTTTGCAGCAGCTTCAATCCCAATTAAAGCCGATTCTTTAGTCGAGTGTACTGAGCAAAACTCGGAATCAATTCCTGCGAACACTACAAAAACAGTTTTCATAATTCACCTCGGGAAAAATGCCCCTCTTGCGAGGGGCGTAGTTAATTAAACAGCGGGCATCGATCCTTTTACTGCTTTGATGTTCTTGATTGTTTGGACTACGTCGAATTGTGCGTCCTCAAGATTAGTCAATTTGGTAACTACTTTGTCCAGCATTTCTTGTATCTTTTGCAATTCAGTTTTAACGCTGCCTTCGCTATCTTCCGGTTCGTCTGCTTTTTCTGCCGATGCAAGCTTGCCTTCAATCAATGATAAGTATCTACCTGTCTCTTGGATTAAACGGCGCTTCTCTGCTTTCGCGGTATCGCTCAAAGACTTTGTTTCTTTTGCCAACAATGACTGATCTGCTTTGCTAAAAGTGCTAACGATGATCGACTTAACTTGTGCGCGGAGCTTATTGTTCTCGCCTGTCTTTGTTGATTTCAACATGGTCGACTTGATGCCGTCATTGACTAGCAGGTCAGTAGTTTTAACCCAGCGCGACTTGGCGGTTCCCTCTGCGACTATTGCCTGTTTGATTGCCTCTTGTGTTGCTGCGGATATGGTTGCTTGTGTCATTGTATTCACCTATTAAGATATATCGGTGCAACGATTGTTGCGCTTTGCCGATGGTTCCCATTATACACGCTTGTGATAGGATGTCAAGGGATGATAGCGGTTAATATCATTTGTTATACAGCGGTATAACATAATTCGTTTTTGGGTTATAGCCGAACCCACCCATACCCGACCCCCCGATATAGGCTAAGGGACTCCTGTGTGCTAGTTGGTTACTATTTCACACGAATAACTTGACCTAAAAAACTTCATGTAACTAAAAAGATAACATCCTTGACCTAAAAAACTTCATGTAACTAAAAAGATAACAACGCATAACTAAAAAGATAACACCCCACCCCCTATAAATATAAATAGCTACATTAGCGACCCCACCCCCTCAATATAGGAAACACCCCCCGTACCATTTTTGGTACCCCCCTAAAAAATTTTTTATTTGTAATTTGTTTTTCTAGTACCTATTGTTGTAATTTTATTTTTTATGGTACATTCGGGCCTTCAACACAACCTGTTGTGTTTGCGATATGCTTACTTGCACCCCCGACATTGGCATTGAGATGCCATACACACAACTGCCCTACGCGGAACTTAAAGAGCGGGCGGCTGCTGCATGTAACACCATCGACCTTCTAGTCGAGCATGGCTTACCCCCCGAGGTACTTGATCCCGACATAGCAGATAAAGCGCGGATAGCCACAATCGTTAACTCGTTTGCAGAAGACGAAGTTAAAACGAATGAAATCTTAAGTACGGCTAAGTTCTCTAACCTACCCCCTGCGGTTCTGATGGGAGTACATGACACGTTGAAAGACTTTAGTCATGCGGTGGTTAAGCAAGCGACTCAGATACGTCACCTAGTAACTAACAAGCTTATATTAGAGACCAACAACCCAGACCCACGTGTACGTATTAAGGCGTTGGAGTTGTTAGGTAAGATTTCCGACGTAGGTTTATTCACAGACCGCTCGGAAGTGACAGTTACACATAGGTCTACGGATGATTTGAGGTCTAATTTGCAGGAAAAACTCGCGTTACTACGTAAAAAAGCCAACGCAGTTGAGGTTACAGACGTAGATATGCGGGAATTAGGGGTAAAAACGGTCGAAGATGAGGTAAAACAAGGGGTAAACAGTGAGCATTGACCTAGATGACGCTGATATTGACCTGCTTTTGCAGAACATTGACGGGTTTGACGCCTCAGAACAGGAAGAAATACTCGAAATAGCGGAAACTTTGGCGGAAAGAAAGCGATCCGAGGCCGCTAGAGACGATTTAATTGAATTCTGTAAGGCTATGCAGCCTGATTACAAGGTTGGAAAGCACCACAGGATACTGGCGAACCTATTAATGGACATCGCAGAGGGTAAAAAAGACCGTGTTTGCGTCAATATGCCCCCTAGACACGGCAAATCTCAGCTTGTTTCTATCTATTTTCCAGCGTGGTTTATAGGCCGACACCCTAATAAGAAGGTACTTATGGTGTCGCACACTACGGATTTGGCCGTGGATTTTGGCCGGAAGGTGAGGAACTTAATTGATTCTGAACCGTACAGAAAAATTTTCCCAACCGTCGGTCTTGCGTCTGATTCAAAAAGTGCGGGACGGTGGAACACTAACGTCGGAGGAGAGTATTTTGCTTGCGGTGTTGGGTCGGCACTTGCTGGCCGAGGTGCGGATTTACTACTCGTCGACGACCCACATAACGAGCAAGACATTATCAACGGAAACTTTGACGTCTTTGATAAGGCGTACGAATGGTTTACTTATGGCGCTCGAACTCGTCTCATGCCCGGAGGACGGGTGGCGATTGTACAAACCCGATGGCACTTAGATGACTTAACAGGGCGAGTACTAAAAGACATGGGTAACGAGAACGCTGACCAGTACAGTGTGGTTGAGTTCCCGGCGATACTAGAAGTTAAAGATAAAGAAACTGAGAAGTTTGTAGAAAAGGCGCTCTGGCCGGAGTTTTTTGACTTAACGGCACTGTATAGAACAAAGGCGTCAATGCCGGTGTTCCAGTGGAACGCGCAGTACCAGCAGAACCCGACCGCCGAGGAAGCGGCTCTAGTTAAAAGAGAATGGTGGAAGATTTGGGAAAAGGACACCCCGCCCACGTGTGAATATATTATTATGTCATTAGATGCTGCGGCTGAGTCTCATAACCGCGCTGACTTTACAGCGATAACAACGTGGGGTGTGTTTGTAAACCAAGAGGCCGACAACGGGTCAGGAGCGTACCATATCATCCTCTTAAATTCGATTAAGAAGCGGCTGGAGTTCCCAGAGTTGAAAACGTTGGCGTTGGAGGAATACAAGGAGTGGGAGCCGGACTCGTTTATTGTCGAGAAGAAAAGTGCCGGTACGCAGCTATATCAAGAGTTGCGCAGGATAGGGGTTCCAGTACAGGAGTACACCCCGCACCGTGGGACAGGCGACAAGATGGCTCGGTTGAATTCGGTTGCCGATATTGTCAAGTCGGGCTTATGTTGGGTCCCCGAGACACGTTGGGCAGAAGAGGTGGTTGAAGAGATTGCAGGGTTTCCGTTTGTATCTAACGACGACTTGGTTGACTCCACTGTTATGGCGTTGATGCGGTTTAGGAACGGTGGGTTTATCCGCTTGCCTTCCGACGAACCTGATGAAATTAAATATTTCAAAAGCCGCAGACGCGGTGGATATTATTAAGGGGTAGGTTATGGCTATAGAAAAAGGGCTTTATCAAGCTCCCAGAGGTGAAGAAGGGATAGCATCGTTGCCCGAAGTGGAGTTTGAGATCGAGGGCGAAGGTATGGCTCCTGAGATAAAAATAAATTCCGATGGCACGGTTGAAGTGACGTTGGATAAAGACAAGACTAAAGCGGGCGATAAAGGCGATTTCGACGAGAATTTGGCTGAAACGCTGGACGAGGATGTACTAAACCTACTTGCTGGTGATCTGGTTGAGTATGTTGAGGCAGATATATCTTCACGTAAAGAGTGGGCTGATACGTATGTTAAGGGCTTGGAAGTACTGGGCTTTAAGTACGAAGAGCGAACTGAGCCGTGGGACGATGCTTGCGGTGTGTACTCTACAGTTCTAGCAGAAGCAGCGATCCGGTTCCAAGCAGAAGCGATGTCGGAAACATTCCCGTCGCAAGGGCCGGTAAAGACAAAGATTCTGGGGTCTATTACACGGCCTAAAGAAGAAGCGGCAGAGCGTGTCCGTGAGGATATGAACTACCAGTTGACTGAAGTGATGGTGGAGTACCGTTCAGAACACGAGCGCATGTTGTACTCACTAGGTCTGGCAGGTTCCGCGTTTAAGAAAGTCTACTTTGATCCGAACATTGGACGTCAAGTAGCTATCTATATATCAGCAGAAGATGTGATTGTGCCGTACGGTACGTCACATATAGAGTTTGCTGAACGTGTTACGCACGTCATGCGTAAGACTAAAAACGAGATGGACAAGTTACAAGCGTCTGGGTTTTATGTAGACGCGTCGTTAGGAGACCCACAAAACTTTCCTACGGACATTGAGAAGAAAAAAGCAGAAGACTCTGGCTACACTATAACTGACGATGATCGGTACACGCTGCTTGAGATACACGCCAATTTGGTTTTGGAAGACGACAAGTATGCAGATGACGAACTAGCTAAACCCTACGTAGTCACTATTGAGCGCGGCACACAACAAGTTTTGGCGATTCGTCGTAATTGGGTTGAAGACGACGAGTTATGTTTAAAACGTAACCACTTCGTACACTATGTATATATTCCCGGTTTTGGCTTCTATGGTCTTGGACTTATTCACATTATTGGCGGTTATGCTCGTGCTGGAACAAGCATTATTCGACAACTTGTGGATGCAGGAACTCTACGAAATCTTCCGGGAGGATTAAAAGCCCGAGGACTACGAGTAACAGGCGACGACACACCGATAGGTCCCGGCGAGTTTAAAGATGTAGACATTGCCAGCGGGGCACTAAAAGACAACATCATGTTGCTGCCGTATCAAGAACCTTCGGCGGTACTACTTGCGCTCTTAGATAAGATTACTGAAGAAGGCCGTAGGTTGGGCGCAATCAGTGATATGAATATCAGCGACATGAGCGCGAATGCTCCTGTAGGTACAACGTTGGCACTGCTTGAGCGTACGTTAAAGCCGATGGCGGCAGTTCAGGCGCGAGTTCACTTTGCGATGAAGCAAGAGTTTAAACTCTTAAAGAACATCATCCGTGACTACGCACCAGAAGACTATGACTACGATGTATCGGACGAAGATACTGTAAGTCGCACTGTTAAACAGTCTGACTACGATATGGTGGACGTGATCCCTGTATCTGATCCTAACTCGTCTACGATGGCACAACGGGTAGTACAGTACCAAGCCGTTATTCAGCTATCTCAGACTGCTCCACAGATATACGACTTACCACAGCTACATCGTCAGATGATTGAGGTGCTAGGTATTCGGAACGCAGATAAGTTAGTACCGCTGCCAGAAGATCAGAAACCGAAAGACCCGATTTCAGAAAACATGGGTATGTTAACGGGCAAGCCAGTAAAAGCGTTTATCTACCAAGATCACGCTGCTCATATCACTGCACACATGGCGATGAAGAACGACCCGATGATTATGCAGTTGGTTGGTCAGAACCCGATGGCGCAAGGCATTATTTCCGCTATCGATGCACACGTGTCAGAACACTTAGCTTATGAGTACCGCAAGCAGATTGAAGATCAGTTGGGTGCACCGTTGCCTACACCGGACGAAGAGCTTCCAGAAGAAATCGAAGTTCAGTTGTCTCGTTTAGTAGCCGACGCCGCACAACAACTTGCACAAGTCCACACGCAAGAAGCTGCGCAGCAACAAGCACAACAACAAACGCAAGACCCGATGTTCCAGCTCGAACAAGCCAAACTACAGTTACAAGGGCAAGAGCAACAACGCAAAGCTACTAAAGATAAGTTTGACGCTGCACTAGCTACTAAGAAGCTTGAGATTGATGCAGCGAAGGCTGGTGTTGAAATGGATAAAGAAAAAATGCGCTTACAGTCCCAAGAACGTCAGACAGATAAACGACATCAGATGGACGCGCTGAAAACTTTGGCTACACCTAAAAAGCCTACCGGGGATAGATAATGGCTAAAACCGTCTTTGACGTGCTAGTTGAAAAGATAAACGACCGAATCGAAACAGTCCAAGACAGTCTAGTCTCTGGTACGTGTCAAGATTTTGCTGTGTACAAAGAACAGTGCGGGGTAATTCATGGTCTGGCCCTAGCGCGTAGAGAAGTACAAGACCTTGCTAGACACATAAAGGATGACGATGACTGAACTAGCTATTGCTACTGCTGATGGAGAAACTTCAACTTTGCCGGACACGGCGGAGGCGAAAGCGAAACAACTGCCAATCCCTTCTGGATACAAGATTCTGTGCGCCATACCGGACATAGAAGAGAAGTACGACAGTGGGCTAATTAAGGCAGATACAACTAAGAAACACGAGGAAATACTGGCTACGGTGTATTTCGTCGTATCTCTTGGCCCTGACTGCTACACCGATAAGGAACGCTACCCAACTGGCCCGTGGTGTAAGGCTGGAGACTTTGTTCTTGTACGCCCACATTCGGGTACGCGAGTAAAGATTCACGGGAAAGAGTTCCGCATTATCAATGAAGATAGTGTTGACGGTGTTGTAGAAGACCCCCGTGGCATTTCACGTGCATAAGGAGATATAAGTGGAAAAAACTACATTTGAGTTCCCCGATCCAGACGCAGGGGATACGCCTTCTAAGGCATCAAGCGACGAGCTTGAGCTTGAAATTGTTGACGATACCCCACCCGCAGACCGTAACAGGAAGGCTGGCGACCCCCCGGAAGAAGTAAGCGAAGAAGAACTAAATCAATATTCTGATAAAGTTCGTAAGCGTTTACAACACTTTACTAAGGGTTACCACGACGAACGTAGGGCAAAAGAATCTGCTTTGCGTGAACGTGAGGAAGCTATCCGTCTTGCTGAGAATGTAATTGAGGAGAACAAGCGCCTCAAAGGTACTGTCAACAGGAACCAAGAGACTTTATTAGAACAGGCCAAAAAGGCTGTTGAGATGGAGTTGGATCAAGCTAAGAAAACCTATAAAGAGGCATACGAATCTGGAGATGCTGATGCTGTGGTTGCAGCACAAGAAGCGTTCACTAGCGCCAAAGTAAAATCAGAACGTGTAGCTAATTTCCAGATAACCTCTTTACAGGAAAACGAAACTGAGGTACAACCTCTTCAAACTCGCTCTACACAAGAGTCCGTTCTCTCCCCCAAGGTGGCCCGTTGGCAGAAAGCAAATCCTTGGTTTGGGGTAGATGACGAAATGACTAGCCTTGCGTTAGGGTTGCATTCAAAAATGATTAAAGAGGGGGTTGACCCCGAAAGCGACACTTACTACGAGAACTTAAATTCTCGTATGCGACAACTCTTCCCGGAACAATTTGATAGTGGGGAAGACGAAACGACAGAGCCAACGAGTACAAAAACTCGCCAGAAAGCGAATGTTGTAGCACCTGCGACCCGTAGTACTGCACCAAGAAAAATCGTACTTACACAATCGCAAGTGTCTATCGCAAAACGGCTAGGTGTACCGCTGGAACTTTACGCCCGACAGGTTGCTGAAGAAATGAGGAAACAAAATGGCTAAAAATGAACTTAACCGTGAACTAGAAACCCGCGAACACAGCGTTCGTAAACGCTCTTGGCAGCGTCCTGAAACTCTTCCTACTCCTAACCCGGAGCCGGGATTTGATTTTCACTGGGTACGTGTAAGTACGCGTGGGGACATGGATGCCACTAATGTGACCTCAAAGTTTAGAGAAGGCTGGGAACCTGTTAAAGCTTCAGATCACCCCGAAATTCAAGTCTTTCATGCGGAAAATGACCGTTTTAAAGACAATATTGTTATCGGTGGACTAATGCTTTGCAAAACCCCGTCTGAGTTTGTCCAAGAACGAAATGAGCACTTCCGTGCCCAAGCCGATTCCCAGATGAATTCTGTAGACAACAACTTTATGCGTGAAAGTGATCCTCGTATGCCTCTGTTCTCAGAACGCAGGAGCAAGGTAACTTTTGGCTCTGGTTCATAATTAATTTTTGGAGTTAAACATGGCTTATCCTACTATATCAGCCCCCTACGGGCTACAACCGATCAATTTGATCGGTGGTCAGGTGTTCGCCGGTCAGACTCGTGAATTGCCTATTACTACTTCGACTGTCAGCTACAACACTGCCCTGTTTACAGGTCAAGTTGTTCAGCTTGATGCCACGAACGGTACGGTAATTGCGGGTACTCTGGCTAACGGCACTTCCGCTATCGCTGGCACTGTTGGTATTTTTGTAGGTTGTTCCTACACTAATCCAGCTACCAAGCAAAAACTATTTGCGCAATATTGGCCCGGCTACACCTCTGGTGTAACTGATGCTATCGCGTACATTGTTGACGATCCTGATGCGTTGTTCAAGGTTGCGTCTGTTGGCTCTACTGCCAACACTACAGGTCTGACTCCTGTAGCAGTTCCGCAAGCTGCTTTGGGTGCTAACGTCGCTTTGGTACTAAATACCGGCGACACAAATACTGGTAATGCAAAAACCGGTGTTTACTATGATTCAGCTACTGCTGCCTCAACCTACGGTTTCCGTATCGTTGATTTGGTACCTGATACCGCAACCACGTCTGGTTTTGTTGAAGTTATTGTGAAATTTAACTTTGGCTTCCATTCGTATTACAACGCCGCTGGCGTGGCTTAAGGAGCTAAATTATGGCTATTTCACGCGCCCAACTGCTTAAAGAACTCCTTCCCGGCTTGAATGCCCTGTTTGGTATGGAATACAAACGTTATGGCGAAGAGCACAAGGAGATTTACGAAACAGAGACTTCCGAGCGTTCGTTCGAAGAAGAGACCAAGCTGTCTGGTTTCTCTGCTGCGCCGGTCAAAAGCGAAGGTAGTGCGATTGCTTATGACAACGCACAGGAAGCTTGGACTGCACGATACAACCACGAGACCATTGCGATGGGCTTTGCGGTTACTGAAGAGGCAATGGAAGATAACCTGTACGACTCACTGTCGCAGCGTTATACCAAAGCTCTCGCACGTGCTATGGCTTACACCAAGCAAGTCAAAGGTGCAGCTATTCTAAATAGCGGCTTCTCTGGCGGTCCAACCTACGGCGACGGTCAAGTTCTGTTCTCGACTGCTCACCCATTGGTATCTGGTGGCACTAACAGCAACACTTTTTCAGTTCAAGCTGACTTGAATGAGACTTCTTTGGAAGCCGCTGTCATTCAGATCGCCGGTTGGACTGACGAACGTGGTTTGCTGATCGCTGCTAAACCAAAGAAACTGATTGTTCCTCCTCAATTGATGTTCGTTGCTACGCGTTTGCTCGAAACTGAACTGCGTGTTGGCACTAACGATAACGACATCAACGCGATTAAGAACAACGGTGCCATTCCTGAAGGCTACACTGTCAACCACTACCTGACCGATCCAAATGGTTGGTTCTTGACGACAGATGTACCTAACGGTCTGAAACACTTCATCCGTATGCCGATGGCGCAATCCATGGACGGTGACTTCGATACAGGTAATGCTCGTTACAAAGCTCGTGAGCGTTATTCGTTCGGCGTTTCTGACCCACTGGGCGTTTTTGGTTCGCAGGGAGCGTAACGAAAAGGGGGTTTCGGCCCCCTTTTTTATGTGATATAAAGAAGTATTCCGGGAAACCGGTGCGAACGAATGGCTCCCGGCCTGTTACATGCACATCGTCGCACTTAACTCGCATGTGAGGACAATTTATTATGGCAGTTTCTACTACCCAAAGTATTTGGCGTTCGGGCGGCGGCGATAACACTCGTACCGCATATTGTGGCACCGGTCTTATGGTTGCCGAATGGTACGTCGGCAACGTTGCTACTCAAACTGGCAACCTCAAAAACCAAGCTACTGCTGGTTCCGTTACTGGTCAAAACGTTATTCTGCCCGCAGGTGCGGTAATCGTTGAGATCGCAACTACTGTTGCTTCTAGCGGTGCAGGTACGCTGGACTTCGGTTTTACTACTTTCACAAGCGGTACAGCAAGCCCTGCTGCTTTAGCTAACGAGCAATCAACTGCGCGTTCCGCAACTACATTGGCAACAGCGTCAATTCCACAAGCGTCGTTTGGCGTCCCTATGTCTACCACCGAAATGGTGTATTTGACTGCACGTACGGGTGCATCCGCTGGTACAGGCAATTGCGCGGGCTACATTACGTACTACGTAGAAGACCCATACGTCGGAATGCAAAACGTCTGATAGGAGGCCACTATGGCTATGCAAACAGACGTTAAAGGCGCTACCTGCCCTAAAAACGTGGCTACGACTATTTATAATGGGCGTGTCCGCGTTAAAGGGTTGGTTATTTCCGCCACCGCTGCTGCGGATACTGTAAGCGTTTCTGACGGGGCAACCACGTTGTTTACGTACACGGCCCCCGCTGCTGGATCATTTAATGTTTTGATTCCCGGCGAGGGTGTGTTGTGCCGAACTAGTGCGATTGTTACTTGTTCTACTAACCCTAGTGCAGTAGCGTTCTATGGCTAAGAAAACCCCATCCCTTGCTGTCGGTCGCGGTGAAAAGCTTCCGGTTTCTAAAGGGGCGGGGCTTACCGCCAAAGGTCGTGCTAAGTACAACGCAGCTACAGGGTCTAACCTAAAGGCTCCACAGCCCGAAGGTGGCCCACGTAAGAAATCATTCTGCGCCCGTATGTCTGGTATGCCCGGTCCTATGAAGGATGAAAACGGTAAACCAACACGTAAAGCAGCTAGTTTAAAAAGATGGAAGTGTTGACATGAGCGAACACCACGACAACGTAAAAAACATGATCGACCTTTTCTCGGTGTTTGCCGCAGTTGGCGCATTCCTTAACTTATTGACCCCGTTGTTTGGGTTGATTGGTGCTGTACTTGGACTAATGCGCATAGTTGAAATGGTCACGGGCAAAGACTTTTATTCGATACTTCGGAAGAAAAAAGAGGTAAGCAATGAAGAAAGTTAAACGGTATGCTGGCGAAGACGATAGTTTTGTCGAAGACGACGAGATTAATCTTGCTGTTAAAGCGGCTAAAAAACCTGACGTAGAAGCGATGAAGAGTGGTATTGCTTCTGGCGCAGCCGCTAAAGAGGACGAGTACGCTCCAAAGACTAGAACATTCAGTACAACTGGCCCAGAAAAACCTAAACCCGCTGCTCCTAAGAAAGCATCGCAAAGTTTTGGTTTGAACCCACGAGAAAAAGATTTGCAGTCAGCTTCTGAAGTAATGAAAGGCGGCCAAGCAGGTCAGCGTCCTACGCAAAGAATGACTAATGCCCCTTTAGATAAACTAAAGGCGGATAGAAAAGTTGCTGCATTTAATGCAGAACGTAAAGCTGCTGCTGAAGAACGTAAAAAAACTGCGCGTTCAACTACATCAGCAATACCGTATGACAGTGTTAATCCAAATCAGTACAAAATGGAAAAAGACCCATACGATAAAAGCAATTACAAATCCGGCGGCTCCGTAGGTTCCGCTTCCAAACGTGCGGATGGTTGTGCGCAGCGCGGAAAAACTAAAGGTAGGATGGTCTAATGGCTGATAACTTAGCGCAACTGGAAGCGCGTATTCGTGTGTTGGAAGCTCGTAGAGCCAAAGGCGAGAGCGTACCGGAACTAGATGTTCTATACGAGCAAATGGATAGGTTGACTCGCGCTGGAGCTGAAACAGCTTCCAAGTACCCGACGGGTGAAATGCCTACACCATCAGCGCCTTTACGTGCTCCCGCTCTGCCTCTTGCACGTCCAACTATGCCTGTCGAACCTACTAAACTACCGGGCAAACCCGGAAATAAAAAGTTTGGTGAAGGTATGACTAACTACAAAAAAGGCGGTTCAGTAGGCTCTGCTTCTAAGCGGGCTGATGGTTGCGCTCAACGTGGTAAAACTAAAGGAAGGATGGTTTAGTATGGCTGAATCCAAAAAGATGGTTGGTAAAGAGGTAGCGTTCATGAAGAAAAAAGGCGCTCCTAAGTCCATGATCAAACATGAAATGGCTGAAGTTAAAGCCATGAAAAAAGGCGGCGGCGTTGATGGTATTGCTAAAAAGGGCAAAACCAAAGGCAAGATTGTTAAGATGGCCTATGGCGGGAAGGCTTGCTAATGAGAGCCTCACGCGGGATGGGGGATATAAACCCCAAGAAGATGCCTAAGACCACGGTAAAACGTGATGGCAATGAACCCGTTAAGTTGTACAAAAAGGGCGGAGAGGTGTGGGATAAGCCCCGCCCTAAAGGGTTGGGTAAGTCTAAGAAGTTAAGTTCTGCTAAGAAGTCATCAGCTAAAGCTATGGCTAAAGCAGCAGGTAGACCTTATCCAAACCTTGTTGACAACATGAGAGCGGCAAGGGGAAAGTGATGGCTGACTATGACAAATCAAAGTTAAATAAATTTCTTAGCAAAGTAACGCAAGACCCAAAAGATTTATACGAAACAGCGCGTAAGGCTGGTTACACCCATGCAGAAATTGTAGACGCACATCCTTCATACGCAGATGAAAAGCAGCGCGGTGTTGGTAGGGACAGCCTTAATTCAAAAGCGCAGGTTGAAGGTCGCAAAGCAATGGGCGCACAACTGGCTGGTCAAATGCGCGGCGGAGGGGGTTCTGGCGGTGGATCAGATAGTCGTGATTTACAGTTAGGTGCCGACCTTGATCCAAAAGCAATGATGAAAAAAGAAGGTTACAAAAAAGGCGGGGCCGTTAAAACTGCTTCCAAACGTGGGGATGGTATAGCCCAACGTGGTAAAACCCGTGGAAAGATGGTGTAAAGTGGCTGAAAAATGGATACAGAAGGCTATAAAAAAACCCGGTGCTCTTCGTGCTCAACTTGGCGCAAAAGAGGGTCAGCCTATCCCAGCAAAGAAGCTTGCGGCGGCTGCGAAAAAGCCCGGCAAACTAGGCCAAAGAGCACGACTCGCCCAAACTTTGAAGAAAATGAAGTGAGGTAATTATGGCTGGAGATCGTGTATGGGCGGCAAACCGCCATGAAACTAAACAAAAAAACGGGAAAGTTTCGTCTAAATACAGTTCGGTGTCATTTGATGATGAGGGTAATTATTTAAAAACCTCGGATGACGATGGTGAAGTTACTTCTGATTTTAAAAAACTAAACGTCCCCATAAAGAGCGGTACTCAGTTGCAAGCCGAAACAGATGCGGGATATAAAAAAGGCGGCTCTGTAAGTTCCGCGTCCAAACGTGCAGATGGTTGTGCTCAACGGGGCAAAACAAAAGGGCGGATGGTTTAAATGACTACAACGGGCACCACTAGCTTTAGTCCTGAATTCACGGAAATAGCCGAGGAAGCGTTTGAACGCGCCGGTAGGGAGCTTCGTTCTGGATACGATCTTCGCACCGCACGTCGTAGTATGAACTTGCTGACTATTGAGTGGTCAAACCGTGGCGTAAACATGTGGACTATGGAGCAGGGTACGATCAACCTGACTCAAGGACTTTCTACGTACGCGCTACCTACAGACACCATAGACTTGATGGATCACGTGATTCGTACTGGTGCCAATACTCAATCTACACAGCAAGACCTTACTATCTCCCGTATTTCGGTGGACACTTATGCGTCTATTCCAGCTAAGTTGAACCAAGCAAGGCCGATCCAGATATGGGTACAGCGCCTGTCGGGTGAAGTAAGCCCGTTAAATATTACTCTTACTGCGAGTATTAACTCGTTAGTGACTACTATACCGGTTTCCTCAGTAGCTGATCTCCCCTCTGCGGGGTTTGTTAAAATTAACTCCGAGATTATCTACTACGGCTACTTGAACGTAACTACTAACGCTCTTGAAGGGTGTTTCCGTGGACAGGCTAATACAACGGCAGCAAGCCACAGCATAACGCCTACTCCACCGCTTATTTATAACCCTAACTTACCAGCGGCAACGCTTTGGCCTACGCCAGACGGTTCACAGCCATACCAACTTGTGTACTGGCGGTTACGTCGTATGAAGGACGCGGGTAGCGGGGTTCAAACTCCAGACATAAATTTCCGTTTTTTACCATGCCTAATGGCAGGTTTAGCGTACTATATTGCCAATAAGATTCCTGAAGGTCAGGAGCGGATAGACCGCTTAAAACTAGACTACGAAGAACAGTTTGCACTAGCTGCTGGTGAAGATAGGGAAAAAGCTACGGCGCGGTTTGTGCCGAGAATTATTAGGATTTATTAATGGGTAATAAGTTTACCGCAGGTCATATAGCGATTGCTGAGTGCGACCGCTGTGGCTTTCGTTTTAAACTTAGAGAGCTAAAGAAGCTCATGATTAAGGACACGCTGGTTAACAAAAAAGTGTGTTCTAGTTGTTGGGAACCGAGCCACCCACAGTTAAAATTAGGTGATTACCCAGTAGAAGACCCACAGGCAGTACGCGAGCCTAGACCGGATTTAAGTTATTATCAGTCAGGTACTACCGGGTTGCAGATAGATCAAAATGCACCGACTACATCGCCATTGAACGATGGTATTGCTGCTGAAGGTAGCAGGATTATTCAGTGGGGGTGGAGGCCGATAGGTGGAGCAAGTGCGAACGATGCAGGGTTGACCCCAAACTTTTTGACATCCGTTGGGGTAGTGGGTAACGTAACCGTAACTGTCACATAGGAGTAGGACATGGACAAGAAAGAAGTTAAGGCAATAGCCGATAAAGAAGTTAAAGTGCATGAGAAAAAGATGCACAAGATGGCTAAAGGCGGCGTAACTGGCGAGGCTATGAAGAAGTACGGTCGTAACCTAGCTCGTGCCATGAACCAGAAGTCCACCGGAAGAGGTCGATAATGGCTAAGTTTTCTCAAAAACTTATGGGTAAAGAAGTGGGTTCCGCCGAAGTTTATGCCGAGCCGCATACGATGGAAGGTAAAGCTACCAACGTAAACACGTTTACCAAAACTTCAACTGGTTCTGAATGTATGAACGAGATGAATATTTCGGTTGGCGGTATTAGCAAGAACAACGGCAGAGAAGCCAAAACCAGCGGAATTAAAATTCGCGGTACTGGCGCGGCAACTAAAGGTACGATGGCACGAGGCCCGATGGGTTAAAGGTAAACGATGGATTACGCCACACTAAAAACGAACATCAAAGACATTTGTGAGAATGAATTCACAGACGCGCAGTTGTCAATGTTCACTAAGCAAGCCGAACAGAAAATTTATATTACGGTGCAGTTTCCTGCTATCCGTAAAGATTACACTGGGGCTTGTGTTGTGGGGGCGGAAAACATTACTATGCCCGCCGACTTCTTGTTTCCGTATTCCTTGGCTATTGTAGATAACGCTGGAGATTGGCGTTTTCTGTTGAATAAAGACACTAACTTTATTCGTGAAGCGTATCCGAGCCAAGCGGTAGCATACCGTGGGTTGCCGCAACACTACGCATTGAAAGAAGCCAGTGCCACGCTCACTACGATTATGGTGGGGCCTACGCCGGATACTACATACACATACCAACTGAACTACGGGTACTACCCACAGTCTATTGTGGACGCAGGAACTACATGGTTGGGCAATAACTTTGACGCCGCGCTACTTAATGGCGCACTCATTGAAGCTTTACGCTTTATGAAGGGCGAAGAAGCTGATGTGGCTAACTACCAGAAATTGTATTTACAGGCGATTACGCTGCTGAAACTCTTGGGTGACGGTAAGTTGCGTCAGGATACGTACCGCGATGGTCAGAATAGGATTCCGGTGACTTAATATGGCTATTGACCAAGGGTTAACAACAAGCTTTAAACAACAGATTTTGTTAGGTCAGCACGATCTGACTACTGACACTTTGAAGCTGGCGTTGTACACTGGATTAGCTGATTTAAATTACGCAACTACGGTATACAACACAACAAATGAAGTAGTGGCGGCTGGGTATACGGCAGGTGGGATAGTATTAACTGGGGTTACAGTAAGCACACAAGGTTTAGTTGCTTACGTAAATTTTAATCCGGTGTCTTGGAATGCGGCGTTAACGTCGCGGGGGGCGTTGATATATAACGCGTCTAAAGCTAATAAATCCGTAGCGGTAATTAACTTCGGGGCGGATAAGACTTCGACAACTACGTTTGTTATTACTCCTCCAGCCGATACTGCTACGACCGCCATAATACGGTTACCGTAATAAGGAACGACCATGAGCCAATGGACTAGTTTAAAGATTGAACTTATTGCAACGGGTGATCAGTCCGGTCTATGGGGCGACACTACTAATAACAACTTTGAATACGCTATTGAAGAAGCGATCACGGGTTCGGGCGATGTTACGTTTGCCAGTAATAACCAAACACTTATACTTACTAATAGCAACCTGTCTCAGACAGGGCGCAAACTCCGTTTAAACCTTACCGGCACCACTGGCGGATCGACGCGCAATCTTTTTGTTCCAGCTATTCAGAAGCAGTACATTATTAATAATAGCTGCGCGGATTCTATCCTTGTAACTAACGGCGCTGACCCTACCCCTACGGGTACGGGTGTAACGGTTCCAGCAGGTAAGTCATTAATCGTTTTTAACAACGGAACCAACATTACGGCGGTGGTTAATTATGCCCCGTCCATGTCATTGGGTGCTGCACTACCTGTTCTTTCAGGTGGTACAGGCCAGACTTCGTTTACTGTAAACGGTGCGTTGTTTGCTAACGGCACAGGTACAGCTATATCCTCGGGCACATTACCTGTGCTTTCAGGTGGTACTGGGGCAACTACTTTTACTACCGGGCTTGTTAAGTCTAACGGCGCTTTGGCGTTTACTAATGCGGTTGCCGGTACTGACTACTCTCTCCCCCCTCCTGCTACTTTAAATATTCTTACAGGTGATGGCACTGGCGGGTTTAGTACTGTGACTCCTCCGTCTGTTGGATTTTTACAGTGGACAGGCGCGGCGTATGTTTGGAATACCGGCATTGGTTCCGGTAGTGTTACCTTAGTAAATGGTAGTGGTGGCACAACCGGTATGACGTTGTCTGGTGGCCCAATTTACACGACGGGTACGCTGACACTGGGTGGCACTCTGAACGTACTTAACGGGGGTACAGGCCAGACTTCGTTTACTAATAACGGTGCACTGTTCGCTAACGGCACAGGTACAGCCATATCATCCGGTACATTACCAATACTTTCAGGTGGTACGGGTATTACTACGGTTGCGGCTAACGGGGCGTTGTATGGTAATGGAACTGGAACCGCTATTTTAACGGGCGCTTTGCCAGCGGCTTCAGGCGGTACTGGAATATCTACAGTACCAACTAACGGACAACTTTTGATTGGTAACGGCACTGGGTATACAGCGGCTACACTTACACAAGGTTTGGGCATAAACATTACAAACGGTGCAGGGGCGATTACTATTAGTGCTACTTCATTAGGTCCCAGCACAGCTAAAGTTTATTTCATGGGTCAATTTTAAGGAACCATCATGGCAACAGGCATCTTAGGTCAAGCGGCCCCAGTAGCTGCAACGTTAACGACGGTGTATACCGTACCGGCAGCAAAAGTAGGGACGTTCAACGTAAGCATTTCAAACACAACAGGCTCTCCAATTGCAGTGCGTTTGGCTATTGCAGCGACTGCGACTCCGGCAACGAGCGAGTACATTGAATACGATGCCGTGCTTGCGGGTAATGGTGTGTTAGAGCGAGGCGGGTTAGTTGCTAATGCAACTGAAAACGTAGTGGTCTATGCTAGTTTTGTTGGCCTTAGCGTCAGCGTTTATGGATACGAGGAGTAACACATGTCACGATCAATAACTTCTATTGCGTCCCAAGCGCCGGTAGCTCCGGGAACGGCAGTCGTCATTCCGGTTTATACCGATACAGGTTTTAGCGCCGGGGACTATGTTTATACCTCTACAAATAATTCAGTAGGTTTTCCCCGATCAGCGTCTGTAAATTTACCAACCACTGGTTATATTATTGCTAGTACGCTTACACAAAGCACTCAAGCTTCTACAGGGCAACAAGCTTGTTACGGCCCTTTAGGTCCTCCACAAGCAGTGTATACCGGCACCTCAACAACGGCAGGAACTGTACTAAGTACTACTGTAGTAGAAGCCGTTGCTACGGGCAGTAATTGCTGCGCTGTGGGGCTAACTGGGGGGAATATCGCGGTTGCTTGGCAAAGTGGGGCTAGTGGAGGTAGTAATAATGTTAAATATGCTGTGTATGGGCCTGATGGGGTTACTGTAATCCAACCGGCAACTGTTGTTGCTACGAATCTATACACAAGCAATCCAGCATTAGTAGCTATTGCAGCTACGTCTAATGATCGTTTTTTTGTGTTCTATGTAAATAACTCCGGGCAACAAATATTTTATAGGTATTTAAGTACGGGAGTTAATATCGACGGACCTATAAGTTGGGGGGCTGGTATCTATTCTTCGGGTTATGTTTTAGGCGCGTCTTTTGTCGGTCACGTAGGTTATTCTAACTACACAGGCAGTGGTTATTACGGAATTTTGAATAACGGCGGAGGTTCAACTTTTTTCGCCACCGGACCGAATGGGAACTCAGCTAAAAGTGTGTTGATGGGGTTAGTCGGTGCTAACTCCAATACTATGTATGCTTATACAGTTTCTGGTAGCGGTACGGTTGGTTGGGAATCGCGATTAATAAATACGGGAACTGCTATTACTAGCGGAACTTTTAGTCCATCGTCATCATCGGTAGCTAGTTTTACAGGATGCGCATTAAGTAACGGCAATTTTATGATTGCTTACTGGGTTGCACCGTTTTTGCGTATACAAATTTACACCCCCGGCGGTACTAACGCGGGTACTCCAACGCTAACGCTTAGTTATACTGAGATACCGCAAGCGTCAAATTTTAATCCGAGTTCTGAAATGTTTGCGGTTGCTACCCCTAACGGTGGCTTTATGATTGTACAACCTATGGCCGGTTCAAATTTTTATAATCTATACGGCACTTTATCTTCTGGAACTTATACCTTTACAGGCGGTAATTTTGGGCTTGCTAATGTAAACGCTGGTCAATTCGGTATTACTGCCGGTGCTATGACTAACGGCAATGCGGTGCTTGGTTACCGAAACGGGAGTCAATACCCAACTATATCGACAGTAACAACTCAAACTTTTGTAAACGGAGTCACCCAATTAACAGGTTCAGGTAGTTTCGCTGCGCCTTCATATGTGTTGCTTGGGGTTGCCGCAAATACAGCAGCCGCAGGTAGTACGGGTTCCGTAATCATTAACGGCCCTGCGACTTTAAATAGTAACTATCCTAACGTTACTAGCCCAATCGTTTTTGATTATACCGGCCAAGGTGTGTTCGGTAATAAGGGAACGGTAGCCGGTAGAGTGGCTAACTTACGAGGGCTTGAGTAATGGCGATCCAAGAAATAGCGCAAGCCTTTAACCCCATCACCGGGGTTTTTGGCACAGGGCAGGTGCAGTTCTTCAGCGCCTCTGGTACATGGAATGTGCCTCCCGGCATTGGTAAAGTCCGAGCGCGGGTCTGGGGTGGGGGGGGGTATAGTGGCGGTAGTGGTGGTGGGTTCTCAATGGAAGCCATTTACGACTTAACCGGGGTTACTTCAGTTGCCGTTACTGTTGGCGCAGGTGGCACTGGGGGTGTGCCCATTGGTGGTACATCCTCTTTCGGTTCTTACTGTTCAGCTACTGGCGGCGGGAATAACGGGGGTACTGTAGGCGCTGGTTCGGGCGGGGATATTAATTACTCTGGCGGCCTTGGCAACAACGGTGCCGGTACAGGTGGAGGTGTTGCTTCTTTATTTGGTACTGGCGGTGCCGGGGGGACATCAACCAGTATTAATGGTTTTAATGGCGCATCAGGTGGCGGTGGTTATATTGCTAGTCAAAGTGCTAATGGTGGTAATGGGTTTCTTGGTACTGGTGGGTATATTAATAGTACATTCGTTCCGTCGGAGTACCCCCCTACAACAGGATTAAGTCCTGTATTCTCCATCGATTTTATCGGTACTGGCGGCGGAGGTTCTGGAGCACAAACGGGCGCGAATGGCGGTGGTGGCGGTGGAACGAGCGGTGGCGGGGGTTTTCCCGGCGGTGGCGGCGGTAGTGGCGCCTTTGGCGCTAAAGGTTTAGTTACTGTGGAGTGGTAAAAAATGGCTATCCAAACGATCTCAACAGCATACAACCCCATCTCCGGTGTGTTCGGTACTGGGCAAGTTCAAATGTATTTTGCTTCCGGCACATGGTCAGTACCTCCCGGTATAGGTAAAGTTCGCGCCCGCGTGTGGGGCGGCGGTGGGCACAACGGTGGCAGTGGGGGCGGCTTTTCGATGGAAGCCATTTACGACTTAACCGGGGTTACTTCAGTTGCCGTTACTGTTGGCGCAGGTGGCAATGCGGGTGTTCCCCTTGGCGGTACATCCTCTTTTGGTTCGTATTGCTCTGCTACTGGCGGAGCTGCCGCAGGTGGTGCAATAGGCGTGGGTTCTGGTGGTGACATCAATAATTCAGGCGGTGCCGGAGCTAATGGTTGCGGTGGCGGAGGTTCGGCTTCTTTGATAGGAAACGGCGGCGGAAATACTCAAGTAGCGGGAACCGGCGGGGCAGGTGCTGGTTCTAATGGTAGTCCCGGAGGGATTGGGTTTTTAGGTATTGGCGGCAAAGCAAGTTCTAATACTCTTTTTCCTCCTACATCAGGGCTACAACAATTTTCTATTGATTTTATTGGTACCGGAGGCGGCGGTTTTACTGTACAAAATGGAATTAACGGCGGTGGCGGCGGTAGCATTACAAATTTTTCATGCGCCGGAGGTATCCCCGGTGGCGGTGGTGGTCTTGCCACATCCGGCGGTAACGGCGGTCAAGGTTTAGTCATTGTGGAGTGGTGAAAATATGAGATACGGACGAATTGTAGATAACGCTGTGGTTGAGATCGTCACACCTATTGAGGGCTTTGATATTGCAGATTGCTTTGCTCCTGCGATTGTAGCCACTCTGGCCCTAATCACCGACGATGTACAAATCGGTTGGGTTAAGCAGGAAGACGGTAGCTTTGTAGACCCTACGGTGGAAGTTGTAACACCTGTGGTCGAAGAACCTGTGGTCGAAGAACCTGAACCGGAATAAGCCATTGATCCGTTCACTTTACTTGCGATTGCAAACGGTGCTGTCAGTGCTGTTAAGCAAGCTACAAAACTCTATAAAGACATTAAGAGCGCGTCTGGGGATGTAAGCGACGTACTTAAAGACTTAAAGGAGCAGTACCACAAGATAGTTGACCCAACGCCCCAACAGAAGATTCAGTACAACGCTGAAGTACAAAGGGTGCAGGAGATAGCAAGGGCCGATCCAAACGACGTATTTAGTGAGATTGGGAACCAGCTTGGGGTGTTAATGGATGCTTACGATGCTCTGAGTAAAGCCCTGCTGCAAGAGGAAATGCAGGGTACAAAAGTATACAAAGGCGATGAGTCTATAGGTCGCCGAGCAATACGTAGGATCATCATCACAGCAAGGTTGGATGCGATGCTGGTTGAGATTAGGGAGATGATGGTATATCAAGCTCCTAAAGAACTGGGTAGTCTGTGGGAGAAGTTTGACGTAACGTGGAAACGTATTGTTGCCGAGCAAGATGCTGCTCATGCTGAAGAACTTAGGCTGGCAAAGGTGGCTCAATGGCGACGGGAGCGTATAAAAAGAAAGATAAAAGAGCAAATGACGTCAATTATCGCGGTTCTTTTCATAACAGTGTGGTTCCTATGGCTAATGATCCTACTCCGAACGAGCCACACGTACCGTGGTCTTTACTCATCGCCCTATTGGTCATGTGTCTTGTGTTGATAGTCGCACTACCTGTCATGGGGATTATGTACCTTGATATGAACAACGCAACGAATGCAGCTATGCAAGAGATAAAGAAGATGCGTGAGTTACGCGCCAAGATAATTATGGAAATGCGGGGGGAATAATGCCAAAAGCAAAAAATCAAGTACATCCATTTCTGCCCGGTCGCCCCACTGATACTGCTTATGTTCAACGATATATAAGAAACGAAGATGAAATAAAAGACATACGTGAAAAAGGGTATGCGTTACCAAAAGAAGGCGGTAACCAAAAAAAATATTGGACGGCTGTTGACCACCCAAACACAAACTATTCAGAAGACGCTACTTTAGTACGCGCCCCGCGTAGAGATGTTAAAGAAAATAAAGCGGTATCTGCTGATAGTTTAGAAGTACACGATAGGAAAACTGGTAAATGGTCGCCTATACGTGGTGGGAGTCTTGGTGGAGGGTCAGGCGGTGGTGGTTCAATGGATAGAAAAGAGTTACAGCTAGGCGCAGAACTTGATCCAAAAGCCATGATAGACAAAGATAAAAAAGAACGGATGGAACGCGAGGGTGGGCAGTATAAAAAAGGTGGTGTAGTTAAATCTGCTTCCCAACGTGCAGATGGTATAGCCCAACGGGGTAGAACAAAAGGAAGGGTTAGATAATGCTGACAATCTTTTCCACATTAGTGTCGTTCTTAATGGGTGGCTTGCCAAAGATACTTGATCTGTTCCAAGACAAGGCCGATAAGTCCCACGAGCTTAAACTTGCCCAGATGCAGACTGAGCGTGAGCTGCAACTAGCAGCCGCAGGGTACGTAGCTCAACAGCAGATCGAGGCTATTAAGCTAGATGAGATTAAAACCCAGACACAATCTGAGGAAAAGGTTTCTCTAATCGACGCTCAAAAGGCCGAGATGAACGCTATCTATGCCCACGATACAAGCCTAAATGAAGGTACATCACAGTGGATGAAAGACTTGCGGGCTTCGGTTCGGCCTGTTATTACCTATGGATTCTTCTTCTTGTTAGTGGCTATTGACGCAACCTTGGCTTACAAGGGGATTACAGGCGGTGTAGAGTTTACTGTATTGGCTGACCAGCTTTGGGATAACGAGACTCAGGCATTGTTCGCTTCGATTATTGCGTTCCATTTTGGTGGCAGGGCGTTTGGAAAATGATAAGCCCAAAGGCTTTGAAAATGATTTCGCACCATGAAGGTTTGCGATTAAAGCCATACCGTTGCCCTGCCCGACTTTGGACGCTTGGCGTGGGCCATGTAATTGAACCAAATCACGCCAAAGTAAAGTTTGAAGACAGGCTAAATTTGCCCTGTCCAGAGGGTTGGAACCGGACATTTACAATGGAAGAAGTCAATGCCATACTTGCAAAAGATTTGCAGCGTTTTGAACGCGGAGTTCTTAAATATTGTCCTAGTGCTGGCGCTCGTCAAAGCTGGATGGATGCCCTTGTTAGCTTTTCTTTTAACGTCGGGCTTGGCACTTTACAGCGGAGTACTCTCAGACAAAAGCATAACCGAGGCGATTACGCGGGTGCAGCAGACGAATTTTTAAAGTATTGCAAAGCCGGGGGCAAAGTCTTAAAGGGACTAGAGAACCGCCGCAAAGATGAACGTTCTTTGTATTTGGGTGGGTAAATGACCTTAAAGAAACTAAGTTTGAAACCGGGGGTCAATCGAGAAAACACCCGGTACTTTAATGAAAACGGCTGGTTTGTTAGCCAGTGGGTACGGTTTCGTCAAGGTACTCCAGAAAAGATTGGTGGATACGCTCGTCTATCTGCTAACACGTTTATAGGTGTGTGCAGATCGCTTTTAAACTGGGTCACGTTAGCCGGGCGTAACTACCTTGGTATTGGCACTAGTAAAAAATTCTACATAGAGAATGGTGGGGCGTACTACGACATCACCCCTTACCGTACGTTTGATGCTTCCGGCACTCTTACTAATCCATTTACTACTAACCTAACAACGCCGACTTCGGTGGAAGTTGCGGATACCGCACACGGGTTAATAGTAGGTAGTGTAGTGTTTTTTACTAATGCGACTGCCGTAGGCGGGGTTCCAGCTAGTGATTTTAATACTCGCCACGTTGTAGCTACAGTTGTAAACGCAAATGCTTACACAATCGTTGTAGCTACTGCGGCGACGTCTATAGCCACAGGTGGTGGCACAGTCTCATATCAGTACTACAGCACTGGGGTAGCACTCACTAACCCGTTTACTACTACCTTAACAACCCCTACGTTAGTCAACGTATTCCACACTGGGCATGGCGGGTCGCCGGGGGACTATGTTACGTATTCTGGGGCGACTGCGGTCGGTGGGCTTACGCTTAATGGCACGTTCACAATTACGGCCTTAATAGATACTAACAACTACACCATAACATCTCCTACCCCAGCCACATCAGCAGCTACTGGCGGTGGTACTGTAATAGCGCGATACGAGGTTCCAGTAGGTTCAGACTACCAAGTGCCGACCGATGGTTGGGGTACGGGTGCGTGGGGCCTTGGTGCATGGGGTATTGGTAGCTCGTTGTACGTACAAATGCGTATATGGTTTGCGTCTAACTTCGGCGAGGATTTAGTCTACGCTCCACGAGGCCGAGACCTTTTTTATTGGGATGCCACAACCGGCACAGGTGTTAGAGGGGTTGCAGTTAAAACCTTGGCAGGGGCTAGTAATGTACCGAGCTTTGTTAACGCTCTGATTGTTTCGGACGTATCTCGGTTTGTGTTGGCGTTTGGGACTAATGAGATTTATACCAATACACTTGACCCTATGCTCATTCGCTGGGCAGATCAAGAATCGGTAGTGAACTGGACTCCTTCGCCTACAAATCAAGCCGGTAGTATCAGGTTATCTGCTGGGTCAGAGATTGTTACTAGGCTGCAAACACGGCAAGAAATTGTGGTGTGGACTGATTCTGCCCTGTACAGCTTACAGTATGTCGGGCTTCCTGCTGTGTGGAGTCCCACGTTATTATCCGACAACATCTCGATTGTAGGGCCGAACGCTGCGGCTATCGGTGCGGGAGTGGTGTACTGGATGGGTAACGGCAAGTTCTACAGCTACGATGGTCGGGTTCAAACGCTGCGTTGTGACCTGCGCCAGTACATCTTCAACGACTTTAATTACGATCAAACCCTGCAAGTTTGTAGCGGTACTAATGAAGCGTTTAACGAAGTCTGGTGGTTTTACCCGTCGGCTAATTCTCTTGCACCTAACAAATATGTTATCTACAACTACCTTGAAAACATTTGGTACTATGGTGAATTGACTCGCTATGTCTGGATCGACCGTAATACTCGACAGCATCCGATGGCGGCAACAACAGATAAAATCATATACCATGAAGATGGGCTAGATGATCAGTCAACAGTGGCCGTTTTACCTATTAATGCGTACATAGAATCTACAGAGTTTGATATTGACGACGGGGATAGGTTTGGGTTTATCTACCGTGTGCTGCCGGATATGAACTTTTCAGGGTCCACTGCACTGGCTCCAGCAGTTACGATGACGTTCTACCCAATGGTTAACTCGGGTTCTGGCTTTGGTACTTCAGTAGGTGGTAGCGATAATGCCGCAGTTATAAGAACCGTTGCCGTTCCGGTAGAAGAGTTTACTGGGCAAGTTTATGTTCGTATTCGTGGTCGTCAGATTGTTATGCGGGTCGAGTCTAACCAAGTAGGGGTAGCGTGGCAGGTAGGTGCACCACGTATTGATATTCGCGCCGATGGGCGTAGAGGAACTGGCACATGAGTATTCCATTAAACCCCCCTCCACCAAACTTACCACTTGCTCCTGCGGAGTGGAGTAGGATGTACCAAGATCAGTTTTCAAATGTTTTACGGTTATATTTTAAGAATTTAAATAGCACAGTTGAAGATACGCTGGTTCAGGTGTCTTCTAATCAAACTCTTATTTGGTTAAACATGTAATGTCGCGCTTCCAAAACATTATTCCGTTTTCGTTGGGTCAAGTCGCACTGTCTACTAACTATACACTACTGTATACAGTGCCAGTGGATACGCGTACATACGTCAAACAGTTTGATATTTGCAACACCACAGGCGCACCAATGAATTTTTATATCTCTATCGTACCTGCTGGGGGCACCGCTAGTGATGCAAACGCTATTTTCTACAATGCCCCTATACCCGGCAATACAGTGGTGCAATGGAACGGGGTTCAGATTATGTACGAGGGCGGCACCATACAAGTTAAGGCTTCCGCAGTAGGATGTACTGTTACTGCGAGTGGGGGCGAGGCTATATGATCACTGTATACCCTCCGTTTGGTAGTCCGTCTAACCCCAGTGCCGTTACTATAGGCGGCACTAATACAGATGCTTTTGGTAGGCTTCGTGTTAGCGAGCCATACACTCTGTTTGATAGCCAGAGTCGATACGCAGCCGATATTCACTTCGATACCGCTGTAACAGGTACTGGTTCATCTACTTTTAACACAAACCAGAGTAGCGTTAGTTTGGCGGTAACAGGCGGCGGTGTAGGGTCTGTAGTGCGTCAGACATATCGTGTGTTTCCGTACCAGCCGGGTAAAAGCTTGTTGGTTTTGGCTACGTTCTTAATGGACACTAATAACAACGTCAATATTAGTCAACGCGTTGGATACTTCGACACCCAGAACGGGGTGTTTTTTCAAAAGGTAGACGGAGTTAATTCATTTGTTCTGCGTACTAACACAACAGGAACTCCGTCCGATGCGCGGGCAGTAACCCAAGCTAATTGGAATGGTGACAAGTTAGACGGCACGGGGGCTAGTGGTCTTACTCTTAACTTAGCCCACCCTCAGATTCTATGGATGGACTTTGAGTGGTTAGGTGTCGGTTCTGTACGCTGCGGTTTTATTATTAACGGCGCGTATATAGTTTGCCATACGTTTGACACAGCTAACGTCTACGGAAGTACCGTTTACATGACAACGGCTATTTTGCCAGTGCGTTATGAGATTACTACGACTACAGCGGCAGTTGCGGCATCACTTACACAAATATGTAGCACAGTAGTTTCTGAGGGCGGGTTTGGGCAGACGTCTATTGACCATGTGGCGCGTCGCACTACAGTGTTTACCAATATAACTACAGCGGCTACATTCTTCCCTATTGTGTCTATCCGCTTGGCGGCAAATAGGCTGGGTGCTGTTGTACTGCCTAACAGGGTGCAGTTTCTCCCACTAACCAACCAGAACTATGAAATTGCGTTATTAAAGAACCCAACACTAACGGGTGCTACTTGGGCGGCTACGGTTCCATCTGACAGCAATGTGGAGTTTGATGTGGCAGCTACAGCTATTTCAGCTACCGGAACAATAGTTCAAACAGATTACGTGACTAGTACAGGAAGCGGAGGAGTTGGCCCGACTGCCGCCCCAACCGGGTACAACTGGGACTTACAACTTGGCGCATCTTTGGCGGGGGTAAGTGACATCTATACTTTGGCAGTTAGAACCGTAGATGGCGCTACTCAAGGATCGGGCGTGGGGTCTATTTCATTCTACGATTTGACCCAATAGGTTTAAACATGACTGCTGCTAAAACAACCTTTACTCCTCCTAGCGCGGCTCAAGCCCTAGAACTTGCTAGATCAGGCGATATAGCTGGCGCACAAGCAATGCTTAACGCTGCCGCAGCTTATACAGCGCCAACATCTACGTTTTCAGCAGCGGATTACGGCCCATTTCAACCTGCTCAACCATCAGCACCTACGCCGCCTTCTGCCCCAATAACTAAAGTTGATACTTTATATATTGGTAGTCAGCCTACTTCTTATTCCACGACTACTACTGCTGCGCCTGTTGTTGATACTAAGACTGTTGTTGGTACTAAGACTGTAACTGTAAAACCACCTACGCAAGCGCAAGTTCTTGCAGCATCAAATGCAGCTATTGTAGCAACAACAAATTACAATAAAGCGGTTGCATCTGGCAGAGGTGATTTAACTAAGTTAGGAAACATACGCGATGCCGCGACCACAAAAGCTACTACCCTACTAACCACGTTAGTAACTTCTACTGCAAGCAAACTAGACACGTTAGTTAGTGCCGCAAATACTGCGGCGGGTGTAGTTGATGCCGGGGTGAATAAAAAAGTAATTGGTACCGCATCAAACACCAATAACGCAGTTAACTCTACCGTTGGTAACGTCAATAAAATTACTACGGCGCTAACTACACTACTTAGTAAAAATCCTTCGCTCAAAGATTCTGACATTTTCACCGCGTTAACTAATACTACAACTTCGCTTAGTGTTGAATCTCGTGAAGCTAGAAATGTGTTCTATACGAACGCAATCGATATTGCCGCAGCTACAGGTAATCGTGACCAAGTTAATAAACTACAGGTTAACCAGTTTACCGCTATACAAAATGATGTTATTGCCGATACTACTACGGCAATGCAGATACAAGGTAAGACTGCTACAGAAATAGCTTCGGCTGTAAAAACTATAAAGACCGAGATTGGTTCTAATATTAAAGAGTTCCGTACACAACTTAGTGATGTAAACAGAGTTGAGAAAACACAATTACAAAACTTAGCTGCCGCACAAAGGGCGGAACTTACGCTTTTAACAGACGCATTTAAAGCGCAAGGGTTAACGGGTAAAGCGTTAAAAACTGCGGTTAACCTAGAAAAAACTGCCAACACTGCGGAATATACAACTGCAAAAATTGGATTAGCTGAACCCACAGTACAGACGTTGCAAGGCGTAGGTTATGACAAGGCTACTGGTACAGTAACAGGGAACGTTCGTTCTACTGCTGCGTCATACGCAGATAATGCGCCAGTAAAAACAGCAGTCGATACAAAACTTGATGCCGCGTTTAGCATACTTACTAACCTTAACATTCCTATGTCTTATAGTGAAAAGGTAAAGGGTGGCACAATTAATACAGGGTTAAATGTAGAAACTATAGTAAAAAATGTACTTCCGTATAAAGACGAAGCAACCGGCGAATACACGAAGAAAAATTGGGCTATTAATCTTGTAACCGAAGGTGAAAAATACATTAATAAAACTTCCACTCCTGAACAACTAAGCCAAGCCAAACTTACGCTTAAGCCAGCGGGTGACCCGGTTAATAATGTTTTTGTTTCAAAGACAGGCGACAGGTACACCTATTTCCAAAAAGATGCCGATGGTAACTTTAAAGGGCTTGCTACTACTCGTGCAAACTTCAAAGAAGATGATAACGATGGGTTTTTTGAAAGTATAGGTTTAGGTGGGATTGGACATACATTAGATGGTCTAACAGGTAATAAATTTGTTCAGGCAATTACTACAATGATAAACCCAGCAGCAGGGGCTGCGTTGACTGCTTTTGACGTAGGTACTAAAACTGATTGGGATTTAGGAGCGATGGTAAAAGCTGGAGGCACTACATACTTGTCTTCGCAAGTATTACCGGGGGTTATGAAAGGGGTTACGTCAGGATTTACCAAAGCTGTATCAAACCAACTTGTTAGCACGTTAGGGGAAACCGCTGCTAATGCTGCGGCTAACGGTATAACTACGGGCGCTACCAATGCTTTAATTGGGCGGATACTAAACCCGGATGCCGATATAGGACAACTGTTTGGTACTGGTTTTGTTGGTGGTGCGGTTGCTTCTTCTGCCGATGTACTTACTTACAAATTGCTTGGCGCAGGAGACATTACAGCCGGTGCAGATATGGTTAACAAGATAGCGCAATCTACCGGGTTAAAAACTACGCAAATTATCGACACCGTTGGGGATAGTTTTATTACGGCAGCAAATACAGCTATTCGTAAGGACGGTAACATATTAGACGAGTTTGCCTCAACTATGGCTGGTAGTGCGCTTGGGTACAAAGCAAACAATATGATAGTCGCTGAGTTTACTAAATACGCTCCCGAGCTACAGTACGAAGCTAACGTTGCTGGCGGTATAGCTAACGTAGCAGTACAGGCAAAATTTAAAGATATTGACGTAGTTACTGCTGTGATGTTGAACTCCGGCAATATTAGTAAAGCAGCAAAAGAAGCCGCTACACCGATTGTAGATTACAACGATATTGAAGATCGGTCGTGGACGCCAATTAGTGACGTAATAACGGGCCAAACCCTTGCTGACAAGTTACTAAATAAAGACGCATCCGCCACACAAGTACAAAATACTATTGCTAGTGCTTATGTAAATAGCGCCCGTAACTTAGCTATAACCCAGATGAAAAACGCCGGGTATGACGATGAAACTATCGACACGTTAATAAAGACCGGCACTATTGATTACCGCGCTCAGTACTACGTTCAGCGGGATAGAGAGACCGTAGATCAGCTTGAAACTAATGCGGCTAATGCGGCTAAAGAACACGGACTAGATTCGACAGAGTACAAAACTGCTGCGGATAAAGTTTTATCTGCTAAAGCTAATATGGGTATTTACGGCGTTACAAAAGACGACAAAGATGTTTACTCATACAACTACGCTAACGGTTCTAAAAACATAGATATTAATGCAGGAGACCTTGGTGGTACTAAAGTAGATGCGGCTGGAAGTAAAACTTCTTACGACATAGTATCTGAAGCTTCGTTACCGCCTGATGTTCGCACTAAGTTTGCGGCGGCTGACTCCGAGAGAGTAGGCGAGATTATTCGTGAAAAAGCGGAGGACGGGTCTTTTATATATAAACGCGCTCTTTCCGGTACGCGTCCTGACGGTACGGAATATAAGTATACGGCGCGGTATAACCCTACAGATATAAAAGCTCCGGTTACGTATGACTACGCCGGAGAAGCCGCAACCGTAACCCGTCCCGATTTGAAATTCCGAGGAACAATTCCAACAGACCCTTCACAGCTTTCTGACTCGGCCAAAGAAATTTATACTAATTATATTGATGCTGGGTTCAGTCAAAATACAGCGTTGGCAATTGCTTCTGCTTCCGATCCAAAATTTAAGAGCACGGTGTTTGATAAACAAGTTGGTCCCGTACTAGCTGTTCTTTCTCCTGAAAATGTGGCAAAAATTAAAAAAATAAGTGTAGACGATCCTGAATATGATACTAAAATTTCTAATGTGCTTCAAGATGAAATTAATTTAGAGGGAAAAGGTAATCTTCGTAAAAACGCAGACGGTACATATACAGATATTACAGACCCAAGTTATGTTGTGTATAAAAATGAACAAGGTCTATGGACTACTAGCCTTTCCGTTGGCGTATCAGGCGGTAACGAAGTTTCAGATACTATTGACACCACTATAAAAACTCCTACCTATGATGCTACAAGCGTACAAGATCAAAGTTTTAAAACTCTTATTGGTCTTGGAACTAGTACGCCGGGCGCGGCTAATAAAGCTTTGTTCGGTGGTGGGGCATCAACCAATCTTGCAGTTACCGACCCAGACGCGTTTAGATTTATTGCTAGAGATGTATTTAAAACTGCTGGGCTTCCTGATAATGTTATTGATGTTGAAAGTTGGGTCAAAACACAAACTCCAGAAACGTTAGAAAATATTTCTAAGCAAATTGAAGTGCAAGCAAGCAAAGTTGTTACTAAGCCGGTCGTAGATACAACTACAACTACAACTACAACTACTACTGGTGGCGGAACTACTACTGGTGGCGGAACTACTACTGGTGGCGGAACTACTACTGGTGGCGGAACTACTACTGGTGGCGGAACTACTACTGGTGGCGGGGTTACGGGAACTCAAGGGGAGTTGGGAGGCGCTGGAACGGATGTTTCTATTACCACTGGAACTGCCGGAACTGGAACTGCCGGAACTGGAACTGCCGGAACTGGAGCTGCCGGAACTGGAATTACTACTGGTGGAACCGCTGGAACCGCTGGAACCGCTGGAACCGCTGGAACCGCTGGAACTGGAACTGGAACTGGAACTGGAACTGGAACTGGAACCGCTGGAACTGGAACTGGAACTGGAACTGGAACTGGAACTGGAACTGGAACTGGAACAGCTGGAACTGGAACTGGAACCGCTGGAACTGGAACTGGAACTGGAACTGGAACTGGAACTGGAACTGGAACTGGAACCGCTGGAACTGGAACTGGAACTGGAACTGGAACTGGAACTGGAACTGGAACTGGAACTGGAACTGGAACTGTTGGAGTTGACGGAACTATAACTACACCCCCTGTTGTTACGCCTCCTGTTGTTACGCCTCCTGTTGTTACGCCCCCTGTTGTTACGCCTCCCGGCACTACGCCTCCCGGCACTACAACTACTGATACTAAAAAACCACCTACTGTACCCACTGGATTACCTACTGGTGAAGGGCAATCAGTTGCCGTAAGTCCCCCTGAACTGATGAAAATCGGGTATTTTTACGATATTGGTGGAGAAAACATTTTGCCCCCTACGGGCGAACAGATACAACCGTTAGATCAAGAAGATGAAGAAAAGCCAAAAGATACACGGTTGGCAAAAGCAAAAGAAGACCCGTTCAAGTACTTGTTTGCAGAGGGCGGCAGTGTGGACGATTTATTACGGATTTTAAGAGGTTAATATGGCTGAATACGATTGGAGTGGTAATACTTCTTCTGGCTCTACATACAGTTGGAGTGGGTTTGATCCAGATGTTATTTCTGCTGCCGGAGGTAAGAGTACTTCCGACATTATAGACTCAAGTACGGGGTTTAGCTTTAAAGACATTACGGATAATATAGGCACTAAGGCCGCAGACGCGCTGGCTAAAGCGTACAAAACTAGTGACGGGTCTATTAATTGGAAAAACGTACTTGCCACTGGTACGGGGTTAGTTTCGTTATACAAAAGCGTAGGTGGCGGTGGTGGCGGTGGGAGCGGTGGTGGGAGTGGAGGCATATTAGATAACATATTCGGTAGTGGTTCGGCTCCGCAAGTAGGGTATCAAGGTGACATCCCACAATATACCGCTATACGTGCTGCGGTTCCTGATGCAACTGAAGCTGCTGCTTACAAGCCGGGATTACAAGGGCGTCGTTATTTTTCTGATACTTATTACGTAGATAAAGCAAACGTACCAACTGCTCGGACTACTGCGGAAACGCAAGCAACTGGTATCGCTGCACTTCAAAAACCGCCGGTGGGGGTAGAACCCAACGCCGCTGGAGGCATAATCGGGTTAAAACAAGGTAGGTACTTAAATGGCACTACCGATGGTATGGCTGATAAAATAAGAACTTCTATAGACGATAAACAACCTGCTGCGTTAAGTCATGGCGAGTTTGTTATCCCTGCTGACGTAGTAAGTCACTTAGGTAATGGTAATTCTGAAGCTGGCGCGGATAGGTTATATAAGATGATGGACAAAATTAGAACGGCTCGTACCGGCAATAAGAAACAAGGTCGGCAAATTAACCCCAATAAATACTTACCGGCGTGAGGTAAATTATGGCTGCTGATCCACTAGCTTCTACTGCAAATGCTACAACTGGGGGCACTCCTGTAGGTACTACTGTAGGTAAACAGACGGGTAGTGAATCGTCTTTATCTAATTGGGTAGGCCCCTATGTAACTGAAATGCTAGGCAAAGGGCAAGCATTGTCCAATACGCCTTTTCAAGCATATACAGGGCCGCTTACTGCTGGGCAATCGGACTTACAAAAACAAGCATTCTCTGGGATTGCCGGGTTAGCGATGCCTACTACTATGGGTGCGTATACACCACAGTCTATTACTGGCATAACTGCAAAAGATGCAACGACCGGACGATCAGAGTTTGATAAATACATGAGTCCGTATTTGCAATCGGCGTTAGACCCACAACTGGCAGAGGCTCGGCGACAAGCTGAAATATCCCGCGTACAAGATATGTCACGGCTTACTCAAGCAGGTGGGTACGGTGGCTCTCGTCAGGCAATTATGGAATCTGAAGGGCAACGTAATCTTCAGCAAAACCTAGCAGGGATTACAGGTAAAGGATACCAAACCGCATACGACCAAGCTCTTGGGCAGTTTAACTTGGAACAACAGCGCAAGAAAGAAGCGCAAGAGATGTCTAACCAATATGGTATGGGTCTTGTAAATGCGCAAGCAGGTTTGGGAGAAACCCAACGCGGTATAGCCTCGCAAGATATTGCTGCGCGTAAAGCCCAGTTTGAGGAAGAACGTGACTACCCGTTTAAGGCGGTACAGTATCAACAATCTTTACTGCAAGGTTTACCGGTTGCCACGTCTGCATATTCGTACCAACAACCTAGTGGTATGACTCAGTTGCTTAATGCCGTTGGTGGGGTTCAATCACTGTACGACAGACTTTTTGGGGAGCCAGCTAAATCATGATTGACCGCGACGTTGAATCTCGGATGGATGCTTATAGAAGCAATCCACAAGCATTGGCGCAGAAATACGCAGTGGGTCAAGAACTACTAGACCTTATCGCCCTGCAAAAGTTAAAGTCCGAAAAAGAAGCTGCCATGCGTAACATGCAGTTGCAAATGTCACAGCAAGGTAAACCCACAACTATTGCGAAGCGCCGCGAAGCCGAAGTACTTGGTATGACCAAGGACGAAATCCTGCAACAGCAGGGCGGCATCATGAAGCAAAAGCAAGACGCGCAACAAAAAGCTTTAGAGGAAATGGCAGCGCAACGTAATCCTGCTGCTGGTATACCTACTCTTCCTACGCCAGAAGTAATGCCTGAAGCTGCTATGGCAGCGGGGGGTATTGTTGCGTTTGCAGCGGGTGGGACTGCATGGGAGAAAAAGAAAACCCCATACGATCAGTTGATTGAAGCAGAAGCCCGCCGTAGAGGTATTGATCCAATTGTATTTAAACGTCTTCTTGGTAGTGAGTCTTCGTTCAAAGAAACCGCTGTATCTCCACGTGGTGAGAAGTACGGGATTGGTATTGCTCAGATTGCCGATGTACATGGTATGTCTAAAGAAGACCGATTAAACCCAAGCAAAGCTATTCCTGCCGCTGCCGAGATTTTTGCCCAGTACCTTAAACGTGCTGATGGCGACTATGAAAGAGCCTTGCAGATGTACAAAGGGGCTAGTAGTGAAGGCGGTAAGAAGCGTATGGCTGGCCCAATACAACGTATTTTAGAAGGCGTAACTGACGTTTTAATCCCAACGGCTAAAGCGGGAGAAACTACATCTACACAGCCGGGACAACCTGTAACAAGGGGTGTGACACCAAAGACAGATAGACCAAAGACAGCTAGAGAACGCTTGATGGAACAACAGGTTATGGATGAGTATGGGATTGGCCCACAAACTTTAACTCCAGAACAACAAAAAGCTTCGGAAGATTCCGCTCGGCAAGCTACGGAACGCGTGAGGTTGCAAAAACAGTTAGAAGGCTTAACGGGTGGATTCTTCAATCAAAAACCAATGAATGAAGCGCAAGCCGCACAAGCCGCCCAAATACAACAACAACTTGAGGCAAAAAACTTACCTACCCCTCCTGTCGTAGATAGTAATAAAGCGCAGCCTACAGGTCGAATCGGGGCGTTTAACGTACCTGAAGATCAGTTCCCACTCATGGGCGATCAGGAAATGATGGCGCGTAGGCAGATAGGTGTTGGGTCAGCGGATATGCCTCCTACACCGGCTCCTGCTCCTGAAACTCCTCCGGCTCCTGCTCCTGCTCCTGCACCTGCACCACCTTCGGGTCTAGCATCTATTTTGCCTCCTGAATATGTAGACTTAGCTACCCAACAAAATAAAGCGTTAACGGGCCAACTTAAGACTGACCCAGAAGCAATAGCAAGGCAACGAGCGCAAGAGTACCAAGACAAGTACGGTAAAGAGGTAGAAACCGCAGCCGCAGCTTCTGGTGCTAGATTGGAAGATCGTTTACGTCGCCAAGCCGAAATCCGCGAAGCGGAAAAAAGTCGTAGTTTAACGGATGCTCTTCTAGGCGCACAAGGTGCTACGTGGCAAGAAGCTCTTGGTTCTGCCGGTCGTGCAGGACTTGCATCTATTCGTCGTGGTGAGACTAAAGAACTTGAACTACTGGAAGCCGAAGAGGTCGCTCGTACTGGGTTGGCAAACGTTGGTCTCGCTGCTAAAAAAGGTGGGCTTGACGCTCTAACCGCTGGACGGACAGAAGGTATAGGTGCCTTACAAAAAGGTACAACCGAAGCGGGGTTGGCAATAGGTCGTGCCACGCAAGCAGCAACACAACTCGAAACTTCCCGCACAGCGGCTGAGTACAATAGGTTGTACCATCAAGCGCAGATAGATGCAAAAAATGCTGCTACTGAAATTGACCGTAAACAAGGAATTGAAGCTAATAGAAATAGAGCAAGGATGTTATTAGCTTCAGATAAAAGAACCATAGAAAAATTAGAAGAAGCCGCAAATTTATCTCTTTTAAATAATAAACAACCACCCGAAGCTCTTGTAAAAGAAATTGCCGCAAAGAAAAAAGAGCTTGATCTTAAAGAACTAGACATAGCAACAAAATATGACGCTTTACTATACAACACAGGCACAGGCACAGGTGCTGGACTTCCTCCGGGCATAAAATCTATTACCCCTGTAAGCCGATAAGAGGTACAAATGGCACTCTACGAAGTTGTTACCGACGACGGTTCTAAGTACAGGGTTGAAGCGGCTGATAATATACGCCAAGAAGACTTGTATGCGGCGGTACAACAACAAATGCAACGTGATCGCCGCGCTAAGTTACAAGCCGAGATTGACGAGCTGCGCAAACCTCTTCCAGAACCCCCTCCAAAAACTACTATTGGTGGGGAAGTTAAAGAGGCGTTCAAAGGTATCGTACCCGGTGCTGTTGGGTTAGCCGAAACTGCGGGTGCAGGTATTGCTGCATTGTTCCCGGAAGATACTGAAAAAGCCGCACGGGCTAAATTACGTGAAATAGCTACGTCTATATCTGAACCCTTTGCTGCTGCTCCGGGGTACGAAGACACAATAGGTCGTAATATTGGTCAGGGTCTTGGCTCGACTTTACCATTTGTTCTTACAGGCCCTTTTGGTATGGCAGGTCGTGCTGCTGCCGTAGGGTTGGGTGCTGCCGCTGGTGCTGGTGAGGCTAGACAAGCTGCGGAAGCTAAAGGTGTTACAGGTGAAGACCGTGCTCTTGCCACAGCACTCGGCACTCCGGTTGGTTTGTTAGATATTTTTATACGTGAAGTTCCGTTTGCCAAGAACATTATTTACACTGCGCTTAAACGTGGTGGTGTTGAAGGCGCTACTGAAGCTGCGCAGAAAGTTGCTCAGAACCTTATTGCTAAAGGTGTATACGATCCAAGTCAGCCTATCTTTGCCGGGTCTGGTGAAGAAGGTGCGTATGGTGCTGGAGTCGGTGCGTTAGCAAGCTTGTTGGTTGATATGACTATAGGCCGTCGTGCGCGAGGCGGCCAAGGCGGTGCTGGTACTACTGGGGGGCAAGAAGCTCCTATGCAAGCGGGCCTACCACCTACAGCGACACAGGGTGACTTATTTCCAAGTGAACTACGTACTGCTGAAACGGCAGTCATGCCACCTGCGCCACCTCCTAGTGGTACTCAAGGTGAGTTGTTTACTCCTGAAGAAGCACCAACTTCAGAACAACAGGCTGAAGAAAAAAGACGCGAAGCAGAGTACAGGCAACAAGCTGGGATGGAGCCTTTAGAGGCTGCACCAGTAGCCCAAGTTCCGCAAGAAGGGCAGATGGATTTATTTGCACAGCCCGCTGCCGAACCTGTTGCCCCCGTTCAACGGGATATGATTGCAGAGTCGGAGACTGCTCAAACCGAAGACATGCTTCGCGCCGAGGCTATTGCACCTGAAGTTGCCGCTCGTAATGAAGCTGAAATTGCTCGGTTACGAACACGCGGAGCGGAACAACAAGCTGCAAGTGAACTCCGTGGGGAATCAGAACTAGAAAGTACGGACGCTCGTGTAGCTGACGTGCAACGTAAAAAGACAGAAGCCGATAGGCTGGCGTTGTTGCAACCTATTATCGAAGATATTTCGGTCAAAAATATTCCAAAAGCATTTGGTAAAACATTAGCCGATGCTGGGTACACCGACTTAACTTTTACCCCTAGAGAACTTAGTCTAATCAACCGTGCTTACGATGTTCGTTTAGCAGAACCGGCTGTGACTGAAGTAGAACCCGACGTAACTGCCAAAGAAACACAAGCCGGGCTAGAAGGACAGATACCTGAACGTCAGCCCAAAGTACGTCAAATGCAACAAATGCAGTTGCCGGGAGTACCTATACCCAAACTGCCAAAGACTGCTGAAGATGTTGAAGCTGCCGAGTCTACGGTCATTACTCCCCAAACGTTAGATGGGCTTGGCATTTTAAAAGCCGCCCCGTTACGCCAACGTATTATTGGGGCTGATGTAGCTACCCCCGAAGGCAGAGTAAAAGTACTTAACGAGTTAGCCGAGTACGTTAGCAACCCCAATACAAAAGACGCGCCACGTAAAAAGATAACGGATTTTATGGGGTCGCCTATATTCCGGCGGCAAACAGAGATGTTTGGCCCTAAAGGTGGAGTACTAAAACCCGCCGTTGCGAAGGAGACTAAAAATGTTCCTACTGCCAAACTTGAGCCTACCCCAACTAGAGTTAGCCCTCCTAGTGCTGGACCAAGAGTGGGAGATAGTACCGGAAGAGTTACAGCACCTACAAGTACCGGAGTGGGTGGCCCTAGTGAACTTGCTGGAAAACCTAAAGCTGGAAAAAAGGTACAACCTCCTGCATTAAAAGAAGAGAAGCCAAAAGCGACTAAGAGTAAAGTTGAAACCGATATTGAAAAAGAAAAAACGGAGTTCGCTAAAAGGAATTTTGGTGCGCCTATAACGTTTGCATTTGAGAACCGTTTTATAGTTGGCGATAACGCAAGCGATATTAAGAAGTTAGAGTCAAGTATCTCTGAGCTTTTCGGTACTGTGTTACCTGACGAAGCTACAACTGCGCTGTCAAATAACGATCTGGTCGGCGCATTAAACGCTATAGCTGATAAGACCACAGGTACAAACGCCCGTGTTGCAAAAGCGTTAGCCGGTGTAATTGGTAAAACTAAAGTAGAGTTTGTTAAGGATTTAAAAGACGAATCTGGTAAGTCCGTTGCGGGTACATATAACCCTAAGACAGATACAATCAGTTTAAACGAAGGCACTGGCCTCAATGTGCATACATTCTTGCATGAGACAGTCCACGCGGCAACGTCCCACGTACTTGCAAACAAGTCACATCCTGTTACCAAGCAACTGACTCAACTCTATAATGATGTTAAGGGATGGCTTGATACCGCATACGGTGCAACATCTTTAGATGAGTTTGTATCTGAGGCTATGTCGAACCCTGAGTTCCAAGCCAAGCTGCAAGCTATCAATCCTAAAGGCGACAAGATCACTGCATGGCAGCGGTTTGTAAACACCGTTGGTAACTTTATGCGCAGCATGATCGGCATGAATACCAAACCATTGGGTTCGGCGTTAGATGTTACGGATGGCTTAGTAATGTCTATCTTGGCTCCGGCTCCTGATACACGTAATGCAGGGATGTTATATGCCGCATCTGCTATGGGTAACAGCAGCCAAGTGTTTAAGAACCTTGATGCTTCGTACTTAAGTGCGCCAAGCTTTCAAGAGGGTATGGATAATGTTCATGAATTCCTTACTGGGAAAGTCTCAAACAAAATAAAAGATATTGTACGCTCTGCACTGCCGTTACACGCCTTAGTTGAAGAGGCTAAACGATACGTACCGAAAGCTCCGATGGTTGATCGTTTAATTAACGAACGCGCCGGTAGTGAAGGTTTACGTAATCAGTCTATAGAACCGATTCTCGCCAAAGTTGAGACGTGGGCAAGTAGTAATCCCGGCAAGCTTGATGCGTTTAACGCCACAGTTTATGACAGTACGTTAGCGCAGGTCGATCCGACTAAGTCACGCAACGAATATAAAGAAGCAGACGATCTCAAAGCTTGGGATGCTATGCAACCTAATCTTAAAGCCATTGGGCCAGAGGGCGCGGCTTTATACAAGACAATGCGGGACACGTACAAGAAGTTGTACGACGAGATTATCCGTATTGTTAATGCTCGTATTGACGCTACGTCTGAAGATAAAGACCGTGCAAAAGCTATTAAGACTGAAATCTATAGCCGCTTAGTAGCACGTGGTGGCCTTGACCCGTACTTCCCATTGACTCGTGAGGGTCAGTACTGGATGTCGTACCATGCTAAGAACCCACGTACTAATACTACTGAGTTGTATGTTGAGGCGTTTGATACTAAACGCGGTCGTGCGCGGGCGATGGAAGAGTACAAAGCGGCAGGTGCTACTGACTTGCAAACATTCGCTAACTTGTCTAGCGTTAACTACCGCAACGCCCCACCTACATCGTTCATCAATGGCGTACTTAAAACGCTGGAAGCTAACAAAGTAAAACCTGAAGTTACCGAAGAAGTTATGCGGTTTTTCTTGTCTACCTTACCTGAAACATCGTTCGCTAAAGCATTCCAAGCGCGTAAAGGTACGTTAGGCTTTAAGCAGGATGCCGTTCGCGCATTACGCCAGAAGACTATTAGTATCTCTCGCCAGCTTGCCAACATGGAATACGGCGCAAAGCTGTCCCAACTTCGTTCTGATATAGAAGAAGAGTTTAAAGGTGCGGGTCAGCCAGAAGATGCCAAGCCATACATCGACGCAATAAACGAACACATTCAGTTTGCTATTAGCCCACAAGTACCTAGATGGTCTAAGATTGCTAGGTCGTTCGGTTTTAATATGACGCTCGGTTTTAACGTATCTTCGGCAGTAGTCAACGTGGCACAAGTACCGTTGATCGTGGCTCCTTATCTTGGCGGCAAATACGGAACGGTAGCTACAACAAAAGCTCTAGCTCACGCTACGCGCATGTACATGCAGAGCGGATTCCAACGTGATGTTAAAACTTTCGTACCTGTTGCGGGTGCAGAAAAAACTACGGTCAATGCCGCTCCTTCTTTAGACAACTACGACTTCGATAATAAGAATGCGCCAGAAGATGTTAAGCGTCTAAAGGTCTTAGCCGATGTGGCAGGCAAACTAGGACAACTAAACCGTTCGCAGTTATACGATACGTTAGAAGTTACTGATCCTAAAGGTAGTATGTTGGATCGTATCAACGCTGCATCTGGTTTTGTTTTTCACCACGGGGAACGTATGAACCGTCAGGTCACAATGATCGCGGCATACAACCTTGAGCTGGATAAGATGAAAGCCGATGGGCGCGAGATAAACGAAGCGGCTATGACTGAAGCGGCTGAAAACGCTGTGTATATGACTGAGATGACTAACGGTGGCACATCTGCTGCCTCGGCTCCTCGGATTGCACAAAGCGGTTTGGGTTCCGTAATGTTCATGTTCAAACGCTATGGCGCGTCCATGTACTACCTACTGTTTAAAACTGCTAGAGATGCGTTGCGTGGTGCGGATGGTCAAACTCGTGCAGCAGCTATGCGCCAGATTGCAGGTATCTACGGAAGTGCCGCGTTGTTTGCAGGTGCACGTGGCTTACCTATGTTTGGCATGGTAGCTATGCTGTACAACATGTTTAGAGATGACGACGAAGATACCTTTGAAAATGCTACTCGTAAGTTTTTAGGTGAAGGTCTATACAGCGGGGCAATTAATGCTACTACTGGGGTAGATGTTGCCTCTCGTATTGGCTTGAGCGATTTAATTTTCCGTGATCAAAAGTACTCGGAGTCTACTTCGGTTATTGCTTCGTTAGCAGAAACAATGGGCGGCCCGGTATTTGGTGTAGCCAGCCGAGTTGAGCGGGGGTTAAAACTTATTGGCGAGGGCCACACCGAGCGGGGCATCGAAGCTATATTACCGTCGGCTATGGCTAACTTGTTGCGGGCACGTCGGTACGCTGTTGAGGGAGCTACTACTTTGCGCGGCGACCCGATTACCGGCGATATAAGCACATGGAATGTATTTGCTCAAACGTTTGGATTTGCTCCAGCCGAGTACACACGCCAGCTTGAAATTAACGCGGTTGTAAAAGGTATTGATAAAGCGACTAACGAAAAGAAAACCAAGTTGTTACGGCAGTTCTATATAGCCACACGATTTGGCGATACTCCTACAGCGCAAGAAGCCTTGCAAGAGCTAATCAAACTACAGCAAAAGCATCCCGGACTAGGGATCGACGCGGATACTATCGTTACCTCAATGAAACAACATGCCAAAACGTCTGCCACTATGTACCACGGCATTACGTTAAGCAAAGGTATGCGCGGTGAGTTGTTAGAAAATGCTCGTGAGTTTGACGAAGGTTACGGCGACATCGAAAATCCGTTCGACGAAGACTAAAAAAACCCCCGGCACTTGGCCGGGGAAAGTCCTCGGAGAGAGGAGAAAGAAGACTGACGGAGTTAACCGTCAATTTGATCGTATCATAAAACCCGCCAAAATCGCATACCCAGTTTCCCCCCTTCAATCCGTTCCCACCCAACAACCTTGAAACCACGCCGCTCGGCTTCTTTTACAGTCTGTTTGCGTAGCTTGGTCAGGTTTATTGCTGGAACGAAAACGGAAGCCCCTATAGCAAGATCATGCCATGCTATAAAAATGGGGACACCATCAGGTTGGATCGGGTACATTTATAATCGGTAAGTCATCGTTACCAAAGTCAGAACAGTCAATAACCCAGACATCTGCGGAAGGTAAGTTCATGTTAGTACCTTTACCCATACGCATCTTTTTAGACACTGCCTTAGTCTTACTTTCTTTTAAGCCGTTAACCAACGCCGAATAGTTGTGCTGATTACGAACACACCACTGCTTCAACGGTTTCGGCAATAAGTACATCTTCTTAACATCGTACTCGTACCGTGCAACCAACGTCATTCTCGGCGTAGCGTCTGGCACTATAAGATGTTCTAGCGCATCAGTATCGGAACCACGGGCGTCGTCAGTGCTACGAATACGTAAGACGTTGTTGTAGTTCTCAGACAAGAAGCTGGCTAAAAGGTCTTCGACCGTACTACTCATTTGTTCAATGTCGTTCTTAGCCGTAAGCAACATGTTAATAACCCATGCCACAATCGGTTGGATGTCAAAATTAACTAAGCCGACTCGTTTGGCTATGGTCAACCCTGTAATGCTCGATGCTGCCTGAACTGACCAGAACCGATGTGGCTGTGATAGACCTGCTGCATCGTCAATACGTCTTTGTGTATCTTTAAACAGCTCGTGAACTTCCGCTAAATTTTGAATTACGTACTGCATGTACGGTATACACGCATGACCATAGTGCTGAGTAATCGCAACGCTTAGATCATCTGTCTCTGTTTTAGTATCAAAATTATGTGGCTCGACTCGGTACTCAAGTACACGACCTGCTTCTGCTTTTGGTACGGTCTTGTACAAACTAACGCGCTCTAACAGGCTAGTGTTTCCTGTACTAACCCCATTAGTGTGCCACGGTGCACCACGGAACCTTTCCTCGTTACCTTTACCGGACATACGGTTCTTCTGCAAACCGCCAGTAATCTGGTACATCATATCGCTTGCGTCTCTCGGCTCGATATTAGTTAGCTCGTCAAATACAGCGAAGACGTTCTTCAACATCTCAAGACGGTTCATCTTGGAGTTCGGTGTATCTTGCTCCTGCATAATTAACTGATCAGGATTGCCCCAAACACCCAGTGCTGCTTTCGACGCTGTAGTCTTACCTACGCCGGTATCTTTACTGTACATGTGAAACAGACTAGCGTTGATCGGCGTAAACGCCACAAGCGGGGAACCAAAACTTAGGCCGATAACGTACTGGTGGAGTTCCATCTTAGGCCGATTATAGAATTCCATGATACCGCGCCAACCTTCAATGTTGCCTTTGCTTTGAAACGCTGGAAACAATGTAGCTGTAGACTTTGCCGGTGGGTTTATATCCACACGGTCACCACGAATTTCTTTCTCACCTACGATGAATGCTACCTTACGATCATCTGACCAACCAAACTGACGATGCGCCAAGTCGGCTGCGGTTGTAGCTTGTAGTTTATTCACCCACGAATTTGTATACGACATAAGCTCTCCCATATCTAACACGGCAACCCCTTTAGGGGCGACACTCTTTCTAAACTCATCCTTAGATAACAAGTTAACCAGCGGTACAGTGAACTCGCGCACACCATCCTTGGGTAGATGTAAACGCATAACAACTGACTCGCCGACATCTGGATCGTTTAAACGCCGAGTGATGTACATATCGTTGTGGTACACAGCTATTTCTACTGGATCACCATCTTTATCTTTAGCTTTCTTAAATACTCCACCTGCTTTGCCACGGAAGTACGGTAACGGGTATTGCGGTATTACATAAGTTTGTAATGGTATCTCGGTGTTTATTTCTGGGCGGTCTTGGATGATGTTATCTTCTTCACTCGCCTCTTGAACTTCACGGCCAAGTACAATCGGGCTACCAAACTTACCTTTAAACGGACAATTGCCACACACTCCGGGGTTATACTCGTCGAACGTTGTACACCGATACGGCCCTTTGATCGATGCCACGCGCTTCTCAGTTGTTGTTGGGTTGTAGTCGGGATGTTTTGCCGACAACTTATGTATCGCCTTCTCACTATCTGTACAAAACTTTGCTACTGACAACGCAGCAATCCACATCGGGTAACCAATTTCAGCTTGGTTAGTAAGTGCGTACCCTAACTGAGCACACCCTTTACCCACCGCAGTTTTCTGCATGATCAGCTTGAACGAATTACTATAGCTACCTGCTAACGCATTAGTAACGTCGTCCATTATGTTTGGCACGTACCTATTACTGCCAGCAACGATGTCTTCAAAACATTCTGTAAACTTATCAAGCGATACTGAAGGCGCAAGCTCTCCAACCACGTGTACATCTGACGGTGGTGTATCTTTAAAATTAAGCGAACCCGGCACTCGTAAGATACGTGCAGCATCAGCAGGTACAGCAGGGTCGATTATTAATTTATGTTGTTTACATGCAGCTTTAAGTTTCTCCGCTATAGGTAACCATGCCTCTACTGAAATTGATTCTGTTAACGGCCAGTACGCGTGTATACCCCTACCCGAATTAATTAGAGTAGGTTTAGGCAACGACATTAACTTACAAAACTTACGTAGTTCGGCAAGCCCTGTCGCTTGATCTATGTACCCGGCGATAACACCTTTGTCGTTAGGTACTGCCTTAGTCGGGCCGCAATCAATATCTAAGTAGAACGCTTTCTTATACTTTACATTTGCAGCCTTACTCGATTTATCGGTTTCGAACGTAGCCGTAGAAAAGTACGAATCAAACCCTTCCAACGGAATACTCTGTGAACGTTCGTATGCTTCCTCAATAGAGGAATGTAACTTCCGCACCGTTACATCAGTAGCTATATCTATACTGATAGTGCAGTAGTAACCTTCATCACTCAGGACTGACTTTAAGAATTCTATTGTTTGCATGTCCGTCCAGAGAAAGAAAAGGTGGGGTACTCGCTACGTCTGTGATAGCTAAACGGGACGGAGTTGCACCGCGACCTGACACCCGCACAGCATCCGCTTTCCCCCATGAAAGATTAATCGTCCCAGTTATCAACCAGATTTGCCAACTCAGGTGCTGGCTCTGCTGACTTCTTTGACGCTGCTTTCTTTGGCTCTTCTACTTTCTCTGCTACAGCTTTAGGCTCTTCGGCAAACACCTCATCGCTACCTTCTTCTTTAGCTTTAGGTGGTGCAACAATGAACGCTACAGCTTTCTCAGCTTCAGGTGAATCCTTCACAGCCTTAACTGCTTCAAACTCTTCCTCAGTGATAGGGCGTACTGGCTTGAAGAACAACTTAGGTGTTGGGCTATTAATGTCAAAACGCATCTCAGTAACTACGCCGACTACTGGGGTGTTGTGCGCTTTCAAATGCCGACCGTACGCTTGTAATGGCAGCTTACCTTTTTCGCCTTCACCAAATATTGATGTGGCTGGCAAAATAATCTGCGCAACTTTACGACGGTCTGTCTCACCTTCTACTAACACAGCAATACGTTGTTGGTAACGACAAGCACGACCTTCGCCTTGACCTGAACCTTTAATGTTCTGCTTGCAATCCATACAGCGATTAGCTTGCTTCTGATCTTCTGGTACAACGTCAGCAGGAGTCTGGTTATTAATCGACCAGCACGTAGGCGAGGCATTCTGACCTTCGACGTATGCACCTGAATAGAACGAGCGGTATACATTCGGTGCGGCTTTAACGATGATCACATTCATTGCACGTTCTTCACTGACACGTACTTCTTTGTTGCCTACATTCTCGCGGAACGCACCACCCTTGATAGAAATACGATACTGACCAAGATCGGCATTACCACCACCAGAAATTGAATTAGTAGCGTCGTCTTGCAGTTCCTTCAAGTAAGCGGGAACGCCGCCTTTAAACAGAGCAATATCACTCATCTTCTTTTCTCCTAGATGTCTTCATCGGGGTTAAAATCCAACTCTAATTGTTTAGGGTCGGTTGTTGCTACTAATGCCAACGTAGGGTTTTCAGTCTCGCTACGCAATGCTGCCTCAACTTCAGGAAGCCGAAAACGATACGTGTTACCTAACTTTAAAAATGCACTTTTAGGTACTGCACCACTTCTAATCCAACCGCGTACTGTTGATACAGATACATTAAAGTACTCGGCTACTTCGTTAATTGTTACGTAGTGTTGCTCCATCATTTTCTCCTCACCGTGACTTGGTATTCACTATCAATGTTTAATCCGGGCGGCAACTTGTCTGGATTCTTTTCTATAAACTCTTGTATGTTCCCTTGATGTAACCGCTTCTCGTACACATCAGGAATCTTGTTTTCAATCACAAACTTACCCATCGACTCCCAATCATTCGTCCAGTATCGACGCTTGATAGTGCGGTAAAACAAACCTTCCGAAGTACGAACACTTTCTAAATTTTGCTCTTTGCAGTAATCAAGTAGTGCACGTTTAACTTGGGCTATCTGTCCTTCAATGTCTTCTAATTTTTCATCGTACTCGGTAGCAATTTTGTTTCGTGCTTCACGCATTTTTAAATACACACGAACTAATTTATCTACGGGTACTGTAGTTGTATCCGTCATCTTCTTTTCTCCCTATTGTTGGGTTTTGTAATTTAATTGTATCCACTACGCTAGTCAAGCACTTCTTTGTAAAGATCAACAATTTTTGTGTGCGTATCAATTTTTGTATCTAACATTTTGTAAACATGTTTTTCTGCATTAGAACCTTGCAGACGAATGACTACTGAAGGATGTCGTTGACCCGGTCTATGCACTCGTGCATTAGCTTGTGCATACGTCTCTAGTGAACTAGTCGGCCCCCACCACACAACTGTGTCAGCAGCGGTTAACGTAACACCATGTGCAGCAGACTGCGGTTGAATTACAAGGACGCGTGGCTCTGGTGTTTCTTGGAAGCGTTTAAATATGTCGGTACGTTTTGCTGCGGATACATCACCACGAATGATTTCTGTACTTATACCGTCTTCTAATAACTTAGCAGTGATTAAATCAATCGCATGTTTAAACGGTACAAATACAAGTACCTTGTTGTTTGCTTCTGCGATTACTTCTTTCAACACAGCATAACGATTCTTAATATCGAATTCAATGATTTCTTTATTGTCTGCGTATACTGCACCGCAAGATATTTGTAATAGCTTATTAAGATTGACTGCGGCATTCACGGAAGTTATTTCTTCTCCTGCTGCTTCCATGACCATACGGTTCTTCATCAACGTATAGTATTTCTGCTGTTGTTTAGTTAGCAGCACCTCACGGCTTACGTACGTCATCTCAGGTAAATCAAGGCACTCATCTTTGGTAAACCTGATAGCAGGTTGCAACGCATTAAACACAGTCTGTAGGGCGGTCGGCTTTGGAACCCACCGGAACTGCCCCACCTTGTACATCACCATGTCTTTGAATGACGTAGCAAACCGAGGCACTCCGCTAGGGTTAACCAGCTTGGCTAGGCCATACGCATCCATCGGCGACTGTGCAGCGGGTGTACCTGTCATCATCCACAGCCATGTATCGGGCTTCAACAAGCGGTTCAATGTCTTCCACCGTACGGTCTGCGCGTTCTTATACGCATTAGCTTCGTCAATAACGATTAGATCAAACCCACCTTCTAGGATCGCATCAGATACGATTTCAACACCGTCGTAGTTAATGATCACAAATTCAGCATGGCCTTTTATTATCTCGCGTCTTTTTTCCGCCGCGCCATAGGCAATATCCACTGAACGGTGCATAGCAAACTTAAACAAGTCAGCCCGCCATGCTGAGTCCATGATAGACAACGGACAAATTACCAACACGCGTTTAATCTTCTTTTGTTTCATCAAGTAATCAGCAGCCCATATCACGCTGCCTGTCTTACCTGTACCTTGTTCGTTCAAACAAAAGGCTCGTTTATGTAGCGTTAAGAACGACGAAGTAGTTTTCTGATGCTCGAACGGTCTGTGTAAGCCGGGCCAGTTGTACTGTGAAATGATCGGGCTAGGTACATTCCTGATCTTTAAATTCTTTAGTACTTGAGCTTCTTCTAAACCCCAGTGCACTAAGACTTTGCCGCCGCCTAGTGACTTACTCTTGGGTATAACTGTTGTGACCTTATTAGGGTCGCGTAGTTGCAGTAGCAGTGCTTTGTTTTCTATTATTTCCATAGCTTTAAAAAAAGAGGAATAGGCAGAACTGGGTGTCCAGTTCTGCCTACACACAACGATAAATTTAGTGTTGATTCCCGCGTAGGTGCCGCGTGTCAACTGGTGCGGTTAGAGGGTTGAAATCGAAAAAACGCCCCCGGTTACTCACTCGCACCTTACAGTAACCGTATTAATTCGCAAGCAACCAAGAAGCAGCTTTGCAAACTCTAATTTATTCCTGAATCAAAACCACGTCAACACTTATTTTGCTTTTTTATGTCCGTTACGCGCACGGTTTTTTGATGGTGCTTCTAGGTAATACCCATCCTTGTTAGTACCACCTTTAGCTAACGCTTTAACGTGTGATACGTCTTTACCTGTACGGTCTACACCCTTCTTATCCAACGCTCTACGTGCACGTTGCCGTTCCATGCGGTCAGGCGTTTCGCCTCGTTTCTCCTGCATGTCGTACTCGTGCTTGTACGGTCTTGGACTCTTTGTATATGGCATTATGATCTCCCGTTGTGTGAACAACTCAGTACCGAACAGTGCTTCCTACACAGGCCGCTCGGCTTTGGATTCCACACATCATTATCGTACGCTATCTTAATTCTGTTATGCGACTTAACCCACTTAGACCACATTGCGTCTTGGTTTGCTACGTCGTACTTACCCTTAACAAACGCGTTACATACTACGAACGCCAACCCACCCTTGACCTTCTTGATCTCAGGGAAGTGTTTGAAGATACATAATGCCATAAGTTCTAGCTGATCAGGGTCAGCATATTTAGCCGACTTGCCGGTTTTGTAATCAACTACCCGCGCCTCGCCCTTCTCCCTGTCTAGTATTAACAAGTCAGCGATGCCCCTAAACCATACGTTCTCAGCATCAAAGGCGCACGGCTGCAAGTCTTCGGTGATGCCCATTTGGTACTCGCATAACTTCTCGCCGGGGATTTGCTTCAAATTATCAAGCACTGGTTTCGCAAAAGCAAACGCGGGGTCAATGGGTGTGCCATCTTTTATGTAGTTCTCCGCTGCCTCATGGAACCGTGTGCCGTACAGCATAGCGTCAGTCTCAGGCTCGACAATATCCTTTAACACCCTGAGATGAAAGTACTTGCGAGGGCACTGCTCAAACAACTTAATGCTGCTGTACGACCACTTAATTGTCATTCGGTACTTTCGTAAAGTGCTTTTATCTCGTCTATGTGCGGGTACAACACCTTAATCATGTCGGAGTTTAACGGCAGTGTTGTAAACCATGATCTAAGCGCCGTTTCTTTGTCGATGGCATCTGCCTCATTTTTAGGCCAACAATATTTTTGGCTCCACATGATTATGGCTCGCTCTTCCCTCGCGTTTACCTTACCCATCAACACTCTCCGTAGCTTTTACCCATACCGCTTTCACAGTCAACAGGTAGTCCAGCAGCCCAATCGGGCGTCCAGCGCATACACTCTTCAATGTACTCACGCGCCGCTTCTGCTTCCTTGTCCGGCACTACACATGCTATCGCATCATGTACTGTCAACACAACCCTATATTTCTTAGAGATACGTAACATCTGCTCACCGATAATACAACGTGCTATCCCTTGGCATACATTCTCGACAACTTTTCCACCGTAAATACGTGTTCTTCCCCTGCGCGTTTTATAGGTAAACTCTACGCCGCTCTCTCCCGGCTCAGACTTGAGGTCGTCATACCGTAACAACAAACCACTTGGTAGTAGTATGGCTCGCTCTTTAGGAATTACTTTAAGTACTTCGTGCTTGCCTAATACCGCAGGTTCACCCCTAGATAGGTTAATGATGGCTTGCTGGGCTTGCTTCCACAACGCGGATATAGCGAAGTTCGCCTTCCGGTACACGTCAATAATCCTGCGGCATTCTTCCAGTGACAGCTCAACAGGTGGCTTAGAGTTCTTCAACGCTGCCTGAAACTTAACGGCTCCCATCCCATAACCTGCGCCGAGGATCGTGGTCTTACCAACAAACCGCTCCTGTGGTGTAACGTCTGCTTCCTTCTTGCCGTAGATAGTCGCTGCCATTTTCTTGTACACATCTTCCCGCTTGGCAAACGCTTTAACTATGTCATCCTGCCCTGCCAACCATGCCAACACCCGCGCCTCAATCTGAGAGGAGTCGGCATCAATCATCGTATGTCCCGGTGGTGCTTTAATCGCCATCTTTAATTTCCCCGCGTTATCCCCTCGGCTCGGTAGGTTCTGTAAATTAATCTTGTCGTCCCCACCCCATCGTCCGGTGTGCGCTGCATAGTACTTAACCGGAACCGGCAATGTTCCACGTGAAGCAATACCTATAAACCTATCGGTACGTGTCTCTTCCAAGGTACTCTTGACCCCCAACCGCGCAGCAACCAACGCCTGTACCTCGGCACTCGGATGTAATGCCAACGCTTTAAACTCCTCGTCACTCTTTGCCAACGCAAGTGTCTCCTTGCCAGTTGTCGGGCTAATCTTTACTGGTGGCTCAATTTCTAACGCTCGTAGTGCATCTGCAAACTTGTTATTGGATAACAATATATCTTGGGCTTCATGACGCGGAATCTTAAGCTTGTCATAGAGTGCCTCTTTCGTATTAAAGATGTCGGCCTTATGCTGCTGTAACAGTGGGATGTCTAACCGTAGTACCGGCTCGATAAACATCCTGAGTGTTAGGTTGATCAGGTGTAGTTCCTTCTTCGGAAATCCGGGCAGCATCTTGTTAAACAACTTATGAGTTAGCTCCACGTCATTGATGCAGTAGTCCCCGTAGTCCGACAACTGTTGCTCTGTGAAGTCCTCTCGGCGTAGACCCATCGCCCACTTAGTAGCGTCACCCTTCTGGCCTAGTCCGTACCGTTCAGTCAACGCGCCCAACGACCCACCAACCTCAACCCCATGAATGGCTCGACCCATACACAACGTATCCATCCAGAACTTAGGCTTGATGTCGAAGTGCCAGTTAAGTATCGACCCATCGAACAACGCGTTATGCGCTAGGGCAACGGAGTTCTCCCAATCAAACTTATCCAACCACTTCTTAATCTGTTGTGGTGTACCTGACGCCCACTCTGCATCTGTATCGCCATCCTTAACGGCCACGCCAATAACGTGAAACTGCGGATCACGTATGTACTCTTCTGTAGTTTGCTTTGCAAACCCTACGTCCTTATTGAAATAGGTTTCAAAGTCTATAGTTATTAACTTCAAGCGTGACTCCTCATAGGGTTATCCCATGCGTCTACCGATGGGGATAGGTGTTGCGTACCTCTTGCTTTGCGTAAGCGGAATTTAAAAAAATTTATTAGTTCAGGTTCATTACGCGCAAGTTCTCTTGCATACAACGCACGGTAATTATTATTTAACTTAAATCCTTCTGTATCTTTGGATGTTAACGAGGCTTCGTACCGTAACGTTTCGTACAGCCCACCTATACCATAATGATTTACCCCTGCGCTACGCATCGCTAATGCAAGGTCGCGTAATCGCGTATATACCCACGGATTCTCTAAATGAAATGTCGCAAAGTTTGCCGCTATATGGTCTTGTTCAGTCATCTTTCTTCTCCTGTAAATAGCTCATCATCTCAGCGTTCATCTTTGCTTGACCCCATTTCTGTGGGCCTGACAACTGCATCAACGCTAAAGAAAATTGCACGAAGTTATATAGTTTATCCAGCTCGTCTTCGTCTACCGTACCGTTGCGTATACTTCTAAACACTTGGCCGATGCCAATGCGGTTTCCGTTGATTACCGCTTCCCAATCGTAGTCAACCTTCTTTGGCTTGGGCATGTTTTGCTCTCAACTCTTTGGGTACTTTAGGTTTCGGACACCAACCTATACACGTGTCATCCCATACACCAATCACACATACCCCACCCGGATTTAATAACAACATACTCGTACCTCGTGGTGGTGGGTCAACGTCTGGGTCACGGAAGTACAGTTGGTCAGTGGTGGCCTGTTGAAACTTATCCACCGTTCTTATCCTTTAACTTGGCTTCTATGGCGCGATAAAACACACTACCTTGATCGCTGTAACATTCCCAAACTTCCTCATCAGTCAGCCCAACCCATTCATCTCTAAATCGTGGCGCTTGGTAGCTACACTTAGGACAGATGTACCACTGCCTATGTTCAGTGTTTGCTTTTATCCATTTAGCTATTGTTTCCTGCGGCTCCGCTTTCTTTGTCTTCCTATACACCAACACCTCATTCAACAACGACTCCATATCGTCTGCTGCTGCTAGGTGAAACGGACTAATAGGTATGTTATTAGCAAGGGATCGCATCCCTGTAATCCAATGTCGTGCCGCTTCTTCGCCTACTTTCTTTTTCATCCCTGCCCCCGCTTCTCAAGATGAAACCTAATCCCCTCGCCATCCCATAAACCTTCTTTGCACATATCTAAAATGCGTTCACGTTCTTCTGCTGCAATCAAAGCGGCAAAGTGTTCAAGCGCATCAAGACCAAAAATAATGTTTCCTCTATTGTGTAGTCTTGCGGCTCCGGCTTCTTTAGCCATGCGAATAAGTTTATTCATGCTGCCCCCTTGCGCGTAGCGAGTTAGCTCCTGCAATCAAACCCATGACCCATGTATCTCTAACAGGAACCATCGTAGTCTTTGAAAAGTCTTCTATCAGTTTGATACATGCCTCGCGCTCTGCTGCCATCAGTCGTCCAAGATCGTCTGAATTTGCAATGAACACCCCCTCGGTCGCCGTTTCTGGAATGCCAGCCTCCCGCGCCATGCGGATAATGTCATCTCTAGTCATCCCTTCACCTCTCTCGCCTTCATCATTGCGTCTGCCATTTTGTACGCACACCTAGCAATTTCAGCGCAATACTCATCGTAAGTTTCTAATTCAACGTCATGGTCATCATTAGTATTGGCATTCATCCCCTGCATAGCCTTCGCAGCAAAGTAATCCCTTAGTTCCATACCTTCACTTCTAAAATTTGGGAATGCTCTCATTTGTTTTTTCCTTTTTAATTAACCGTTCTGCTTGTTTTACTAGCTGCCGCGCCCTACTAATGGACACACCCATTTCTACGCCAATAGTTTTATAAGTCCAACCCCCGCTTCGATACCCATAGGCTTCCATTGCGCGTTCCCGCGCGTTATAACTAATGGCTTCTTGCTTCGGGGTTTTCATTAAATCCTCCTCTGGCACATGAACGCTTGATGATCTACGCGAAAGGCTCCTGAGTATTTACAGTCACCAATTACGCGGCTCTCTGTTTGTACTTGTCCTATCAACATACCAACGACGAACATGATCACCGCTGCTAATGACTTAGCCCATACGTTATTGATCCAAGCAAGTATCTGTTTGTAATCTAAAGTTTCCATTGTCAACATATCACCCCAAGAAATAAACTAGTGCTCCCATCACTGCAACACAAAACCCCATGCCACATAAGAAACCACCAGCAAAACAAAAGAATGTAAACGTAGGCATCACCTATCTCCTTGCTCGTTCATACGCCCTCTGTGGTTTGTTCGCAGTCTCTACGGCTCGTGCGCGAGTTAATAAAAGCTGTTGTGTTGGCCTCGCCCCTGCTGCTACTAGCTCCGACGCATAATATGTTTTAATGTTGAATTCCCCATCGTATCCGGGGCTTACGTAATGAAACGGTTCCTTGTAATGTGGTAGGTACGTGATGCCATCTAGTTCGTACACCGTGTACAAATCTTTTTCTGCTGAGTTATCAATTGCCATTAAAGCCCCTTGAACGCTAAATATAATAAATCCGCGACTGCAAAAAGCACCGCGATCCAAATGAGTATCTCGCCGGTATAGCTGGCCTTCTCGTCCTTGTCACCGAGTAACAACCGCTGTGTACGCCACTCCTCTTCCGTAAAGTCCTTGTGCTGTGTGACAGGAAAATAATGCGCACCTATTCTTGGCGGCTCTTCTCTAAAAAATTTACCATCCCGTAACATCTTTGCTCCTCTCTTCTTTATTTTGTTTGGCGTCTTCGATGCTACGTCTAGCTTCAACAAGCTTTGCTGTCATGTACCGTCGTATACGGTCGGCTTGTTCTTTGGTATACATCGTGTTATTTCTTTGCGCCTTATCCTGCATTAACTTGATTGGATTTGTTCTAATTGGATTTGTTTTCATTTTTTCCACCATTGATATATTCGTTCAATAAGCGTTGACTCACGCGGCTCTCCTGCTGGCGGCTCCCATGGATACGTAACGATCTTCATAGGTGCTGACAACGGCTCTAGTGTCGGCTCAATTCTGTCGGACTTAGTAGTGCGCGTAGGCACTGGCATCGCAACAGGATCAGTCGGCGGCAGCGCACGAACAAAACCGTCCTGCTTCATCTGCCCTTTAATTACGTACACGTAGTTTATTGACACCTTCACTTTATTAGCGATCTCTGCTGGTGTAAGTGCGTCTTTATTGATTAACTCCCTAATCTTTGATGCTTTAGATTTACCATTCGATTTACGCTTACGCATAGTCGTCATATCATCTCTCCTGATTTGTTATACAGTGGTATAACATTGGCTCTAAAAAGTCCACGTTGGTTTCGTCTATCACGTAGCTACACCCTCCTGCTGTCTCAATGGCTCGCAAGTTCTTCTCTTGCAACGGAGTCGGCTTACCACCATTAGCTTTACATTCAATACCAATGAACCGACCCTTGAAACAAACAATGAAGTCAGGCGCACCTGAGTTCCCATACCCGCTCGTGACAGGCATAGAATAGTATGCGCCTAACCCATCTAGGCATTTACGTACTTTGATCTTTACTTTCTTTTCCGGTGTTGCTGCCATCTAGGTATATCCAATAAACGTTTTCACTAATACGCCTACCAATATCCACTACTTCCTTCTTGTTAGGCTCATCTGCATCAAGCAACATTAACACCGCAAGCTTACGTTGTACCCAATCCGGTAACGCATCAACGCTCGCATACGCATCATCAATAGACTTAAACATACCAGATTCTTCAGGCCACGTTATAGTATTTATTGATCCATTTTTATTTATTGATAGTCTTATTGTTGGTGCATCCAATGCCATCTTTATATGTTCCTCCATAATTTCCAACGGTATAGAAAGCACTAAACGGTCATCCAAGTACAAGTCGTGAACTACAATTGTCTCCAACCCACTTTGTACTTTTATCGGTGACCCCGACCCTACAAATGTTTTTTCCACGAGCTTCCTTTCTATTGAAAAAACTATACAAAGTGCTTTATATTTAAGATTATCTATACATTGGTGACGTGCTTCCGACGCAAGAATTTGCTCTTGGCGACGGCGCTGATTTTCGTTAAAGTTGCTATCATTAATATCTATACTCATACGTCCCTCGCAATCCAAAACGTTCTATCCGATGCTCGTTGACCTACGCCTTCAACGTACTGGTTAACATCTAACATCATCAGCGTAGCGATCTTCGCTTTAATATCCTCTGGCACATCATCCGCAGGTATAGAGTTACTGCGTAACGCGTCAGGTAATGAACCGAACGACAACCTAACATCGTCGTACTGTATTATGTCTAGTAACTGTCTATCACCTACCATACGTACTGATACGAAATACATAGGCATACTCTTGTTCTTCTTCGCGTTCCATTTCTGGTACGCATCAACAACATCTTTGGCGTGTGCCTGAAACTTAGGCGTACTAAACTCAATACCCCTAGCTATGAGGGCTTCCAACTCTTGTGCAACTACAATCCGGTTTGCTAGTGCGTCTCCTGCATCGTCAAGCTTCTTTCTACGTGCGTAGGCTTGGGCATCTACCTTACTCTTAACCGCCGGTTGTGTAGCGGTTAACAACTCTATAGGTGAATACGGCAATAAGTAACGCAGCGATTGCTTTAGTGCTGTAGCTACGTTCTTAGTAAACACCCGATGATATTGATCACGATATGGTGCGTACTTCTCGTTCTGTATCTTGCGGCTCTCGATCATGAACACAGGCTCGTCTGTGTCATTTGAAAAAAGATACCGTTGACCATGACCGACGCGACCTAATGTGTAATCACAGTCATCCACATACACCAAAACATCTGAATACACATTGGTCTTAGCAGTTATAGAATTATAGTTTGCGTTCGCATAAAACTTAATCTTCGAAAACTTTTTACGCAGCTCAACGCACAGTTCATACAGCGGATTCGTGACGGGTATACCGTCGATCTTCTTTGCATCTGGCTCGGCCATGAGTGGTATTTCAAGTTTGCCCATTTCTGACGTGCGTATGTGTTGATAAGCCATAGTGTTCACCTATAAAGTTATGTGTGGTTAATTAAATACCGATTACGAATAGTGCTGCTATACAACAGATACAAAATAACATGACCCAATCGTCAACGTCCATGTTTAGTTCCTCGTACAAGTTTTAAGTGGCGCAACAGTCGTGCGTATATGCTGCGGTGTGCTACATCATACTTGCGGTATCGAACAATCATTGTATGTTCCCCTTGTAGTTATTAAAGCTCTCGCCTTCGTTACATTCAGCGCATCGTGTCACCGTACCATCGCTGCAATACGGATCACTTACGTACTCAACATCTTCCCAGTTAATAACAACCTTGCAGTACTGGCACTGCGCTAAGTTTGTATCGTCGACCATGTCATTTCTCCCCTTGCGCCCAAAGCATGTGTTTAGTCAACATATCTGCCATGCTTTCAATCTCATCGGCAATCCATTCGTCGTTATAGTTCTCGAACGGTTCCCATAGTGTATTGTCATCAAGGTCAGCATAAAAGTGCATCTGTGCAATTGCAAAAGCACGTTTTTTTATTTCATTTAATGTTTTCATGTCGTATCTCCCTAGTCACTGGCTTCAGTTAAGTTCTGTAAAAATGTTATACGGTGGTATAACAAGTTATCTATCTATCTGCACATGAACTGTGTGCCCGAACGGTGCGGTCGTGTTCGGGTTGTCTACTATTACCCATAGCGTAGGCACAGACCAATCACCCCAAGCACCACCTAGGTAGCCATCGGTAATGATGATCACACCCTGCGGAGTTATAGCCTTATCGCGCAGATAGTCAGACACACAGGCAACGTCAGTGCCACCACCACCCACAGGTTTAGTAGACTGCAACATGTCCTGATACTGACCCTGCTCGTAGTACTCATCCCCACACACCTTAGTGTCCCAGTACAACAACCGGATACCCGCCGGATTAACTGAGTCGGCTATGTTTGCCACCTCGCCTAGTATCTGAGCGATCTCACGCGCACCGATAGACCCTGACATATCGTTAGCGATAACAAGCTCACCGACTACATCAGAGATACCGCTAGGCATAACAAGCCCATACGATAAGTACCTACGGTTAGGCTTAGACCATGTCGAGTAGTCACTACCTGCGCACGTGTCACACACCCACTCACGCAGTGCCGCCTTGTAGTCAACCTTACTAGCTAGTAGCTCCTCGATAAGACGCGCACCACCTGACCCATTCTTACTGGCAAGCAACGCACCTTGACGTAGTGTCTGATCAATCGCTTGGTCAAGCTCACGCACCTCGTCCTCGGTCATCTCTTCCGCACCGTCCCAATCGTGGTCGTCTAACGTACCCTGTCCACCCTGTCCATCGTTAGGATCATCGGACAACAGCTTATAGATAGCATCAGCATCCATACCGCGATACTTAGTATCTAGTAGACCCATCGTAGGCATAGTGATGAACTTCTTACCCGCATCGTAGTCAACCAACATACAGTTGATCACGTAGTCACACGCTCGGTTACACCTATCGGCGTTCATCTTGTGCAGATAGTCATACGTGCTAAGATGTTTAAGCAGTATGTGGAACACCTCGTGCAGTACAAGGAAGCGTAGCTCTGCATCGTTAAGTGAAGCAACGAATGTATCCAAGTACCACGTATGTTTGCCGTTAGTTGCGGCTGTACGTATACCCTTCGGGTTGTTCGCGTCCACTACCGTATGGTCACCGACCATAAGTAACCCGTTGATGCCATCGTAGTCGGAGTTACCCATGATAGATGCGACCGCCTTGAGCACACGATCTCTCGGTGCTATCTCTTTACCAATCATTAACATAGCTATCCCCTTACTTCTTATCAGCAACAGCGATGAAGTTATTATCCAAGCACCACTTGGTGAACTTGCTATTACTCATGACCTCATCACGCTTGACGTAGTTGTTCTTACGTACCTGCATAGCGAACATCACTTGCAGCTCACGCGGTAAGCGCACCATGTAGTCCATCCATGAGTCCATCCAGCTACGCTCGATACATGACAACGTGCGGTAGACGACCATGCTACAAGCTACGGGAGCCGTCGGTATATCGGCGTTATGTGGTGACTTCTTAATAGACTCTAAGCTAGGTAGCTGATCACCCACTGCTACGAACGCAGATAACTCGGCTGCTGCTTTACCGCCTATCGTACCGATCAATGCTGCGGTTAACTCATGGTTAGACATCTGACCACGTACCTTCAGCCAATCGCTTGCCGCCTCGCATGACCGCCATGTAAAGAACGATTCACGTGTCTTGTCCTTGGGGTGGTAAATCATCTCGTTAGTCTTAGGGTCATCGACCTCGTCAAACTTAGCAGCTAGATCATGCTTGTACCGATCATCTAGTACGAACGCGATCATCACAGGGTCAATGCCATTCGGTATAGCGAAGTTCTCTACCCACTCCTCGGTTGTGCTGTTACGCATACGCAGGATAGTTACGCGGTTACGTGCATGGGGTGGTACTAAGTCGCCGACACCTTCTGCACCTAAGTTAGTGGTACAAAATACGATGCTGTCAGGATGTAGCTTGTACCCTGCGAACTCACGCTCTAACATGAAGCGAAGCAGTGCGTTCTTAACCGATGGATTCGCCTTGCCGAACTCGTCGATCATCACGATCACAGGCTTACCCAAGTGGATGCCTAGCTCTTCGGTTGGTATGAACCGCACACACCCATCACGATCAACGTGCTGCAACACAGGCAACGCCATGTCACCTAAGTCCTTGGTAGTACAGTCGAAGTACACCATAGTATGTGAAGGTAAGCGGCTACCTAATAGCTTTAAGATCGATGACTTGCCTGACCCCATGTGACCCTGCACAAAGGTAGTACGGCTGCGGTTAGCAGTCATCATGTTAGCGCACTGATTGATTGATACTTCGTATAGCTTGGCTACGTTTGCCATAGTGTTCACCTATAAAGTTATGTTGCTGTTAAGATGTTATACGGTTGTATAACAACCATGAGTTCGAATCCCGCTTTGTAGTGCTTTACCCGCATGAATGCTTGCGATCCACGTTACACACCGCAAACATACCCAAACTTTTACCCTCACCTACCACTTCATGTTGCTTAGTACTGCATCGACCTTGCGTTTAGTCTCGGCGCGGAACTCATCATCTTCGCGCAGTGCTTCGGGTGACACGCCGTACATGGCATCTTCCAAAGCCACGCGCATGTTGTCCATCTTGGGGTCGCCTGTTATGTTGAACTTAACTAGTAAGCCCATCATGTCCTGCACGTTCTCTACTAGTGAGTCGCGGAATATCTTACGGGTTGCCTTGTCACCCTTGTCGGCATAGTCCAGCTTCTCACTCATGTGACGCAGTGAATCATACGTACGCTGCCATACGTCGTTCATCGCGTTCGTTAACTGTGTTGTGTAGTGGTTCTCGTACTGTGTTTTCAAGTACTCAGTGGCGTCACTCGCTACGTTAAGACGAAAGTCACCCGCATCTGGGATGATCTGATACGCATACCTGAACTTAAACTTACCTGCCAACACCTCGGCAAGCGGATAGTCATCGGTTGAGAATAGATTACCTAGCTTTAACTGTGCCTCACCCTGCGCCCACTGATAAGCAGTTAAGAACTCATTAACCAGCCTGTGAAACTCCTGCTCGAGTCTGGTAATCTCATTGTGATACTCCATGTATCCTGCTGTTGGTAGTAACCGCATACCCATGTCAGACCATGGCATCGTGCTGTGGTAGTGGAAGTTACGCACGTTACCTGCAAACTTGTGTACTGCATCCAGCTCGGCGCAGTCACCGAGTAACTTCTTGTGGAAAGAACCGGCACGATCATCAGCGCCGTTGGCTTGTGTTGTTTCCTTAGTTGCCCGCTTGTCTAGCTTGCGACCTGTCCATGTGGATATGGATAGCTCTACGAACATAGCCGATGATGCGATTGATGGGACTGACTGTACCTCTGGTGTTGCGAGAGTCATCTGCATTACGTTTTGATTGTTCATGTTGTTCATGTTGTTCACCTATAGTTTGTGTTGCTGTTAACTTGTTATACGGTTGTATAACAATTGCTTGGGGTGCTGCGGTTTGTGCTGCTTACTACGCTTTACTACTATAAGACATATTATAACACTGTATGCTACGTTTGTCAATGTTTAGCTACTCTGCTGCGTATTCCACACACTTACTAGCGCATATCCTTAGACGCTCATCTACCTTTTGATTCTCTTCCGCGTTCATCGAAGGCGGCGGTGCTACCTGCACACCATCAAAGGTACACACCAAAGCGATTTGAAACGAACCGCTGGCAATAGACTTCGCACAATTTCTGCATGATTTCATCACTTACCCCTCATCGCCTATTAATATACCAATCAGCAAACCTGCGATCACAAGCGTAGCCTGTTGCAGGTAACGACCGCCCGTGTCCAAACCCCACACCACCATGACGCAGGATAGGATTGTTGTTAGTACCACCCAATTTTTATAGCCCATATCAACCCCCATTTAAATCAGACATAGTTAGTACTTCACGCGAATAGATGCGCCCGTACCGCTTGCTTGTATCCTCGTCGGGAAACAATATGTGTGCGTACCTCTCGGCTGCACCTTTAGAGTCGAAGAACGTCGGGAAATAGTTGTCACTCTTATTACTCTTACCACTTTTACTATCTTTACCATTCTCGCCCATCACGTACCACACCTGCCGCATCTTGATGCCTTTCTTCATCTCGCCCCTCCTAAGTACGCCTCAATGGCATTACGTACAGTAAATAAATCTACGTGCTGGTTTTCCTCCGCTAGATATGTGGCAATATACCTAGCAAGTTCGTGTATTTGTTTATCAGTCATTTCATTATTGTTTATCATTTTTTCGTATTTCATACTGTCCTCTTTGGGTTTGTGCCGATCAAGTCGGCAGGGTTATAAATGTACTGATACGCACCCTTGCTGTATGGGATTTGTACCATTGACGCTTTCTGTTTCGATTCTAATTTCGCTGCTGCCTCGCCACACTGTAAGCAAGTAATCCGCTTACCTTCCTTCGCGCACCATGCGGCGCGGTCTTCAGGCACTTGCTCCCATATACACGCAACGCATAAGTGTTTCATGCGTCCTCCTCATCGCAAACACTGATTAGATTGCGTGGCCCTGCATACGCTTTGTATACTACGCAGAGCACCGACCCATCAGTAAACGTCAAAGTCATAATCTCTGAGTCCTCGTTTAAGATTTCCATTTTTGCTACTGTCTTACCGACTAATACTTGTTCCCATGCACACAATCCGCTCATCGCATCACCTCTTTGTTTGTTAATAGTTTGTACCTTACGTCGTCCTTACCTTGCCCGTTAGGGTTTTGTAGTATGCAATCGGCAAGCCAGCGGTTTAATGCTTCGTTGAAGTTGCGCTCGTACTGCTGCTGTAACTCTGTGGCTTTTGGTATGTTCGATGTAACTACATGGCGCGGGTTTGGGTTGTGGTTACGTTCTTTGCGTAGACTTCCGCGTCGAACGTGGTTCTCGTCTTGTTTATGTACTCTCTTACCGTCGTTTTCCATGATGTACCTGTTGGTTGAGTTATGGGGTTTTGTTATACCACCGTATAACAATGTTGTTGGGTTGATATGCTTTTCCCAGCGAACAGATTACAGTATACCACAGGATGCCGTGTTTGTCAATGTTTAGCAACGGATGTAAACAAAACATAATGTTCGTAAAGTTCGTTTTTTAAATTAAAAAATCGTGTTGCTTATCACGTGTGTAATGTTCGTAAAGTTCTGAAGTGTTCGGTTTGTGTAATGAGGGTAAGTACTTGAAATATAAGGTAAGTTCGTAAAGTTCTTAAAGTTCGGTCGTTTTTAAGGGTTTGGCAAAAGTTTGGACTAAATTGAGTTGGAAATCGGCGAGAAGGTACGAAAGGACAAATAATTTTAGATTTTGGACTACCCTATGAAAATAAACCGAACATTAGAACATTAGGACTTTTGTTAAGATATGATACTTTTTGATAGGCAAGAAAAAGCACTAGATACCAATAGAAGGCTGCTGGTACAACACAATACAACAATTAGGTAGTGTTCGGTTTTTTTTTTTGAAAAACGAACATTACGGAACATTACGAACAAACAACATTTCAGTCCTGATAACTTTGTTTATTGTTCGGAAACTTTTTTAGCTGAATTAAAATCCAGCCCATTTATAGGATGATTTTAAATTGACCTGAAAACCGAACATTACGAACTTTACGAACAAACAACACGCTGCGCACCGCTGCTTACCTCACTGGTATCACTGAAACTTATAACTGAGGGCTGAGTTATGTTGTTATACGATGGTATAACAAAGTTCGATATGGACTCCGCGCTGCTTAAAACACTGGCATCAAAGATGCAATATATTGCATGAGGCACAAAAATGAGGACGAAAAAAAAAACCCCGCTTTCGCAG